>JACCDP010322075.1_pt1 | contig 96192 bp, 128 predicted proteins | sample 7445841 | NCBI WGS metagenome assembly JACCDP01 (sample SAMN15323441, study PRJNA562643) | freshwater metagenome | isolation source: river surface water | place: USA:Blue River Watershed | collected 2017-08-17
ATTCTCTTTCGCCAAAGCATCGCCGATTATGTCCACCATCTGCTTGATAAGCTGCTGCTGATAGCCTTCTGCCGCCGTTTCAGGAATGAACCCATCGGACCCGGCATAGATTTCGTAGGCTTCACGCAGCGCCGCTTTAAGTTCCAAGATGCGGGCGTCCTTCGCGTTATTATCCATTTTCAGCACATCAATTTTCACCGCTTGGTGCTGGCTGTTATGGCGCAGGGAAAGAACCTCCCCCAGCGTCATGCCCGCAGTGTATTTGATGGGGGCGTTGCAGTTAGGGCAAACGAAGCCCAAGTCGTCAGTCATTCTTCTTCTCCAAAGCGGCGCGGGCGGCGATAAATTTCTTCTTCGCTTCGTATCCACAAACAGGACAGTAGTTTACTTGGCTGCAATACTCCCCATTTTCCACCCAAAGCCCTTCATCATCTTCAAATACCTCCAGTATTGCCGGGCCATAAGGGCGGTAAGGCGCGTCAAGTTTGCATTTGTGTGTGGTTTTCTCGTCAGTCATTTTTCTCCCCCAGATAAGCGGCGCGGGCGGCGCGGAGTTTTTGCGAAGTCCAATTCTTGTCAAAGTCCGCACACGCTAGTTCTGGTGTGTCGCCAAATCCTGCCACGCCCAATACTAAATTTTCTCCGTATAGCGCGCACCATTGGTTGCCGTCTGGGTAAATTCGCGGTCGCATTCTTGTATGAGGCGCTGAAATGAAACTTGCAGCCTCGACTATCGCCATTCGCGCAAGATATGTGTCATTGCTTATGTCATTCATTTCTTCTCTCCCAGATAAGCGGCGCGGGCGGCGCGGTTTAGCAACTCGCCTATCTGTATCGCTAAGTCATTGTAAGGGTCGTCTATGTGGTCCAGCACCTCTCTCAGCGCCGCTTCAAGTTCCGCGATGCGGGCGCGTAGTTCGACGTTCTCGTCTCTGACTTCGTGGAACATTTCATTTGTGTCTTTGGACACATATTCCTCGTCGGCCAGATTTTCTTCCAACTCCGCGATGCGGGCGCGTAGTTTCTCATTTTCTTCGCCGACTATTTTGCATTCTTCACTGTCAGACCAAACAGCCCGCTTCAAATCAGCCGTTAGCTTTTCAATTTCACTGTCAGCGCCGGATATGCGGCGGAAAGCATGTAGAACAGCCTCACGGCTACGTTCGTCATCGGCCACGTCTTGAATATTAAATTCGAGCGTTCCGTCATAATGATGAGCAATCGTGACGCTATAGACGACAGGCGCGCGTTTAGCGCTTATGTCAATTACGTCAGCCATCTTTCTTCTCTCCCAGATAAGCGGCGCGGGCGGCGCGGATATTCCAAGGCAGCAAGCAAGCCCTGACAGAAAAATAATTCCACGCTTTCAACATGCCTTTGTGTTCCCAACTCGACAAACGCTTAAAGTGTATATGGTCTTGCCCGACATACACCCGCCGCCTTCGGCATGTGGTGGCTGCTGGCTCTATCCGCTTATCCGGCAGCATGAGCGTATATCTCATTCTTTCTCTCCCAAAGCGGCGCGGGCGGCGCGTATATGTTCAATCAACACAGGCAAAGTGTCGGTGTCCTTGTCGCTATCTAAAATCAGATAGAAGTCGAACTTACGCAGCGCCGCTTCAAGTTCCGCGATGCGGTAATAACTCTTAAAGAACTCATCTTTCCAATCATCGCGGTCCTTATCCAACTTTGCGATGCGGGCGCGCAGACGCGCGATTTGGTCATCAGTCATTCTTCTTCTCCAAAGCGGCGCTAATGTCTAATGGCAATTCGTTCCATTTATATCCGCATCTGGTGCAGGTTCGATTAATATGCTCGGCCTCCTCGTCATCGCCCCATGGCCGCTTATGCGCGTATGCGTTGGCTGCTACCCAGACAGATGAAATTTTGTCAGAGTGGCATTTCGGGCAGTAAGAGTTTTCATCAAAGTCTTTCACAGCGTCTTCTCCAAAGCGGCGCGGGCGGCGCGGATAGCCTCATCATATCGCACTATCATTGAGGAACCGTCTTCATCGTCGGTTTCTTCATACGCTATAAACAAGCCAAGCGCTGCTTCCAACTCCGCGATGCGGGCTTCATATTCCTTGCGGATTTCGACCTGCTCATTGATTGCTTTCGACGCAATCGCCTTGTAACGCAGAACAGCAGCATCTGGGTTTTCTGGGTCTTTGTGAAAAGCGTCAAGCGCCGCTTCAAGTTCCGCGATGCGGTCATCCTTCAGCTTGAGATATTCCTCAAGCACTTCTTTGTTGTCCAGATAATCTGCCACGTTAAATTCAGAGAACTCAGTCATCGTCCTGATGCTCCTGCTTGATGTCTTGAGCGATGCTGATGATTTCTTCCATGGCGGTGCGATAGCCCACCTCATAGCCAGCATCATGAGCCTTGAGCAGTTCAGTGTTCTCTAGGCTTTTTTCCCAAGTGTTCTCGTAATACTCAAGCTGCTTAGCGGCAGCCTCGACAATCTCCTGCATCTGCAGCCATGTCAGGTTTTTGCCGTCTTCAGTGAAGAGGCCAAGCAGCTTACGGGGTAAGTTTTCGATGCGCTTCATTTGTGTCTCCGATTCTTTGTTAAATATGATTCCATGAACGTCTAGCGATTATTGCCTGTATGTTGTTTCTGGTTACTTTAAATTCTAAAGCCAAATCTTTTGTATTCTCACCATTGATTCTTCTAGCACGGATTTCTATTACTTGCTGCTCCGTCAGTTTGGATAGATGACTTTTACTTCCCGGTCGATTAGTGCCATGCAATTTTGTATGGGCCATATTTTCTGTATGCGTTCCCCACATCAGATTAGATGCATGGTTATTCAAGCCATTTCCATCAATGTGGCAACACTCCATCCCATCAGGTTTTGGCCCATGAAATGCAGTCGCAACAATCGGGGCAACAGCTTTATTGACTACACTTTCTTTTGAACCCAAAGACATGCTGACGTAATATCGTTCATCATTTGTCATTTTGACTAAGTTCTGTTTGAGAACGCGCCCAGCGCGTCCACGACGGGGTGTGCTGCGCACTTGCCCATCATCGCTGACTTCGTAAAACCCCTCCGCCCCTACAACATCACGCCACTCAGTCATTTTCGATTCCATCGATAAAGCTTGTAGGCCATCACAACAGCCTTAGCCGCTAGCAGTATCAGACGAACAAACACTCAGTCAAGTCCCATCTCAGCTTCCGTAAATGCTTTTATGACTTCTGCCGCAAGCGGCGGGACAATGGCGTTACCATAACCCCGCAGGCGTCCCACTCTGTTGGGAACCCCATCAACCAACAGACGAACTCCGGGTTTAGCGCGCCGCGTTTTTCCGTCTGCGCCGGTGAGCCATTCTGCATTGTGCCAGAAACTCTGGTTATTTCCGGCAATGTCCACCCCGCCTTGGCGCTGGCTTCTGGCGTTCTGTTGCCTGTCTTGCCATTCCCATTCTTGGTGTCGGTCGCTCTTGGCGTCGGACATGTCGCTTGAATGCTGGCTGCTTGCGCTAGCGTCAGCCCCGCCGTGTTCTCGCTGTCCTGCACTGTCGGCGTTGACCATGTCGCCAATCCAGCGACCATTGCGGCAGTCTTCGGAGGCAAAGGTATTCCGATCATCTCCCTTGGAAGGATGCCGCTCAAAATCTCGGCCTCCTGCTCCAGCCCCGGCGGGGACGAGTTGCCGCCCCCACTGCGCCGACCGTTGTTCGTTGAGGCCGTCATTGCCTTGGCGCTCTTTCTGTTTATCGTGACGGGGGTCGACCACGGCGACCCAATACAATCGCTGTCTGATGTGCGGCGCGTTGACGGCGCAAGCCGGTATATCAACTGCCCTGCTGGCGTAACCTTCTCTTTCCAAGTCAGACTGCACTCCGTCGAACCAACCATATCCAGCCTTTCCCGCAACCTGTTCTCCCATGACGACAGGCGGTCGGCATTCAGTGATGAGTTGGTGGAAGACGGGCCAGAGGTGACGTTCGTCGTCTTTGCCTTTTCCCTTTCCGGCGGCGCTGAAGGGTTGGCATGGGCAGCTTCCTGTCCAAATGGGTCTATCGTCTGGCCATCCTGCGAGCCGTAGGGCGTGGCTCCAACCGCCAATTCCTGCGAAGAAATGGCATTGAGTGAACTTTCGTAGGTCATCTGGTCTAACATCGACAATTGACCGGGTATCGACTTCGCCATCTGGTATCAATCCTGATTTGATAAGTTCACGCAGCCATTCAGCGGCGAAGAGGTCAAACTCGTTGTAGTAGTTCGGCATATCAGTCAAGCGTCCCGTCGCGTCTGCGTCGAAACCACGTCGAACGGGCCAGACCCGCCTCCTTCCACGGAGCCTTGCTCTCTAGCGTCGTGTCTTCCCGCCCCTTCAGAGGTCGACCCGCTCGGCGCCTCGGCGACCCAGCCGGCGTGGCGTCTTGTGATAGTGGCTCGACAGATGGTGCAGTGAAGGACGACGGCGTCGTCACAGGCGAGGACTTTGAACTTGGTGCTTCGGCACCAGCTGCAGATTGTGTAGTGGGTGGACATTGGGGCTCTGAGGGTATGGGGGCAAATCGGATGCTCATGACTTTACTTACCAAGTGTTTCGGGCTCGGCGCTCGCGCTCCGCCATGACGTGCTGGGCAAACTCTTCAAACTCTGCTGGCGTCATATATCGGAGCTGGGGAATGATTCGGTCGATGGCTCGGGTCTTGTCCGCCCGCTCCTTCCATTCCCGTATGATGTCGCATAAGTCGTCGAAGTTAGCGAGGCTCCAGTCTCTGACTGTGCCTTTTGGCGTGTAGGTCATCAGCTGGTCAACCCGCATGGTGGCGGCGTCTCCGCAGACGCAAACGCATAGGTGACCTTGTCGGGCCATCTTGGTCATCAGGTAATGCATGGCATGCGAGCCCTTGTCGCGACCGATGTTCCAGCGCTGGCCCTTCCACTCCATCAGGAAGAGGACGCCATTGCGTTCGGAGACCGCATCAAGGTCGGAGAAGCCAGTTAGCCTCCCAAGCTTCTCGTAAATGCGGTCGAACATAAGCCGCTTCTTATCGTTGAAGCAGCCATGGTCCTTACACGCCCATCGGAAGTCATCGAACGGTTCAGCCTTCATAAATAGTCTCGGATTAATCTCGGATTAATACCATATTAATCTCGGATTGATATGAGACTATTTATTGGAAGGTGTCAAGTATCGTAAATCGCTTTTGTCTTGGGCTTGTATTCACCCTCAAAACGAATCTGGGCAGAAATTTCTTCTTGCCTCATCAGCATGTTTCTCTCACGGAACCATCTGAGGGCCTGCGTAGTCGAATCAACGCCGTCGTCCTTGCCGCCCTTTGGAAACACTTCCATTTGGGTTATGAGGTGGTCAGCCCACGATTTGTCTGGTGCGTATATCTGTCCGTTGGCAAACGAAGCCTGCACCGCATAGCAGCGAGCAACCTTGTCCATGTTGCCGGGATTGACCAGCTCGACTTCCCAGTTAGCTGTTTTATAGATGCGCTTCAGCTCTTGTGCGACGGTGATGCCGGACGCCTTGGCTTCAATGAGGACACGCTCTGCTCGGTAGGTATTGGCGGCATATTCAATCCATTCAACAAGTCCACGGTTCTCAAGCTGTCTAGCTCGGAACATCGCCTTCGGCTCGCCGGGCTCTTGAATGACAGTATCTCCGTGAAGTGTGACCCTAAGCTCCTTAGCCCAGAGCAGCATGAGGCAAGGCATCGTGTCGCGCCCGTCGACCAGCTGGATTGGCGCCCCAGCTTGTGTGAGCATGTTTTTGGCTTGCGAGCCTCCCCGCTGCCAAACACCCCAGACCGTTATGTAAGAGGCGTCATTCTCCTGCTTCTCAGTATATGCTGTATCGACAGACACCAGCACAAAATCAGTTGGCGGGAATGAATCAGCGGAATTCAGTCCCTGCGCAGCAGCTTCGTTATCATCCCATAATTGCCAATAATCCCGCTTGATAATGCCGCCACCGCGAGGAGCAGGCCTTTGTTGAAATTGCCCTGCGTAAGCGTATGGGCCAAGGATACGCTTATCCCTTTCGACTACATCTTCTGGGAATCTCTCCGGAAACAACAATTCTCCGAGTTCTTCACGGGGGTCTTCAAATCCCAAGTTAGTTGAACAACGTCTATCTGGCTCAAACTCCATGGGGAGCATAAGGTGGGTATAGCCAAGGTTGCGTTCTAGAATTAAGCCAGAAACATCCTGAGTATGAAGCCGCTGCATGATGACCACGATGCTGGACGCCGGCTTGATGACGTTCCCCTCCTCGTCATAGACCGCAGAGGGGTTATTCATACGGGTCGGAACCGCCTCAAGAAACCACTGCGTCGTCGTGTCTCGCATGGCTTCAGAGTTGGCTGATTCGACGCTATGCGGGTCGTCGATAATGAAATGGTCCGAGCGAGCGCCCGTAACAGACCCAGCCGCCACAGCCTGTCTAAAGCCGTTGTGGTCGTTTTCGTATTTTCCCTTGGCGTTCTGGTCGCCCACCAAGACCAAGGGCCAGTAGCTCTGATACCACTCGCTCTGCAGCAGGCGCCGGCACCGGACACTGTCGCGCATGGCGAGGTCTAAGCTATGCGAGCAGCACAAGAAGCGAAGCTCCGGCTGGGTCGTCCAGCACCAAGCAGGCCACAGGACAGAGGTGAGCATGCTCTTCGAAAAGCCCGGGGGCACGTTCATGAGGAGGCGGCTTATCTCGCCCTCCCGCACCGCTTCAAGGTGGTCGCAGATGGCGTTCATGTGCCATCCCCAAATCAGCTCATTGGGCTCAATTACAGACCACGCCTCTCTGACGAAGGCGGCAAAGCTATTCTCCAGTTCCTTGCGATGGTCCTTCTTCTTCATCTCCTTCTGGGCTGAGCAGAAGTCCGCCAATTTCAGCAGCTGTGTTCTCGATATAGAGTCTAAGTTCGTCATCGGTCATCTTCGAGAAATCGCCAGCTTTGCCGACTTCCTTGCGGTCGACCATAAGGCCGTGGAGCTTAGCTAGGCTGTCCAGAGTGCTTTTTGCGTTTTTATAGTCCTCATCCTCGAAAGACTTGTCTAGGACCTCTACGTAAGCATTGGTCAGCGTCTGAGTAGTGATGATGACTTCTGTCTCAGTCTTAGTGAGGAGTTCAAACATGCGTTTGGCCACGTCTGGCTCCTTGGCTAGGCGATAGGCGGATTGGCGGCAGGGGGCGGCGTATCCGGCCCGTTCGTAGGCTTTGGGGCGAGACATCCCTTTGAGCATGTTCCGGCAGAATAATTCCCTGCGGATATTGCTCAGGGCAGGCATGTCAGAGGCCCCTTGTGGTCTCTTCGGAGGCGCCGAACTTTACGTCATCGGATTTAACGACAAACGAGGTCGAGGTGATGGCGCAGCCGTCAACAGCATTCGTCAGGTCGGCGAGGTCGTCATGCTGGAGATGAATGCCGTCGCTCAGGGTATTGCGAAGAGAGACCACGGCCTTGGTCAATTCAGTAAGCTGGGCCAGCAGGGCCTCGAATTGGTTATCGTTCACGGAAGCGCTCCAGTGAGATTTAAGATAGGGCAATAATGCACGAAAGTCTCGAAATAGTCCATGGGGATTGACGAGAGCATTTTTCTGAGGATATTTGTGCAGGTGGCCGACGCAGCTGGAACAGCGCCGACCGGTAGCTTTAGGGTTTAGCTATTTGAAGAGGCGGCGCGTGCGTCGCCTTTTCTTTTTGCCCGGCGATTGAGCCGAAATCGGCAATTGTGCGGGCAGAATTTCCCCCGCCTAATTTTTCCGCCTAATTCCAGTTTTAAGGACTTTTCCAAAAATAATCAAGCATATAAAAATAGTCTCGAAACTGTATTTTTCTTGTTGACCTGCTAGCGGATTGGTGTATTCTACACATTATCGGAACACGAAACACGGAGACACCAAATGGCCCTTATAGCTCTTTGCGCCATCGCCTTTGTCAGTTGCGGCATCATTGCCTCTATAGCCGAACACTTTGACGTGGGTGACGATTGCAGCGGCGATGCGCTCGACCGCTTTTTGGATAACAACGACCTTTAATCTTAATCTAAGCAATAAGGAGACACCCAATGAAATTGTTCACTAAAGCGCAAGAGGCCAAGCTCCGCGCCAACTTCGGCGTCGACAAGGACCACAAGCCGGTGGTCAAGCTGTTCAACCCGTGCGGCGCCGCGACGTGGCTCCTGACCGAGCTGTCCCCCCACGGCATCGCCTTCGGGCTCTGCGACCTCGGCTTTGGCTCCCCGGAACTGGGCTATGTTGATTTGCAGGAAATCCAGAGCGTCCGCCTGCCCTTCGGCCTCGGAATTGAGCGGGACCTTCATTTCAAGGCCACTAAGACTGTTGGCGAATATGCCAACGAGGCCCGCCAGTCTGGCTCAATTCAGGCCTAAAAATAATTAGGGGTGCGGCGGCCTGTCGCACCTCTTTTCGCTTGCAATCTGCTAGCGGTTATGAGATAACAAATCATCAAAACACACCTACTGGAGACACCCGATGGACAACTGGCACTGGACCCTCACCACCAACAACTATGTTGGCCACGTCATCCGCGACGAATCTGCAGATACGCTCAAATATAACGCCATCCTTTATAGCGTTCTGGAAGGTCGTCAGGTCGCCGAGTTCAAGGGCGTCAAAACCAGCGATGAGGGCCTCAAGCTTATCGGTGACTGGGCCGATGCCGCCAATAAGAAAAAGGACGACGACTATATCGCGAAGCTGCGCGGCGAGTATGTCCCCGAATATCTGCCGCCCCTCAATGACTGGGATTACTAAGGGATGGGCTTCGGCCCTCCCTCAACCTTTAGAAGAAACACCATGACCGACGTGACTGTAACCAAAGACGGGGACTACTGGTTCCTCCATGCGAATAGCGACAAGGCATTGGCGGTCCTGCCGGCTGAAGTTAGCTATACGACTGATATAGCCAAGGCTCAGCAATGGGTCTTCGAATGCAGCCAGAATGGACTGACAGTCGAATCACCCGCCATGACCCTCAATTACTGGCAGCCGACGCTGAAAAAAATCTCAAAAACGCGGCGCCGTCGCCATAACATTGCTGCGTAATTTACCACAACTCACTGAAAAACAAAAGGGAGGACCTAAAAATCCTCCCTAATTTTTTCTCCAATCTGCTATTGACTTCTATTCTTGCATTCTGTAAGGTTTATTTCATCGAAGCACACACCTTGGAGAACACAGATGAGCGTCATTAGATTTACCACCGACCAGAATCAGGCCACCTATCCGGAAGGCGCGCACACTGTGCTCGACAGCTGGGACAATAAGGTCGTCGTCTGGGAAGAGTATGTCGGCAAAGTCATCTCGACCTATGAGCGCAATGGCTACCACGATTCGGATTTCTACGCGGTCGTTTGGGATGATGCGGCTCAGCAGCCCAAAAGCATCGTTTTCGCCTCGACCCGTGGCTGGTCCTACCCGGCCTATGGCTCGTCCGAGGACGCCACCCCAGAGGTGCTCGCCGCCTATCAGGCGTGGGATAAGAAGCGCAATGAGGAAATCCGCCGCGATGGTCGTCGGCGCCAAGCCAAGGCGCTGGCCAAGTTCCGCAAGGAATGCCAGCAGGCTGTTCCGGGACGTGGATATCGCCTTACGGCCCTGCGCAAGGTTTACACCACGGACAATCTGGACCGCGTCCTACACCTGTTTTCCCCGCGTATCCGCAACGCCTTTAAGATTAAACTCCGGGAGCAGGTGGTCGCATGGGCCAATGACCCGGCGCCAAAATACTGGTCGCCGCTCAGCTTGAAACAGCTGGCCTACATCTAATCAAAAGACCCCGGGGAGACCCGGGGTCACCCACCCAAGGAGAACACCGATGGCTGACCTTTATGCCTCTGACGCCCGTGGCGTTTACATCCCTCAATACTTCGCCGAATCAGTCAAGCGCGAATACGTCAAAGGCGTATCTGACGAAGACTGGGCCATCCTCGAAGCGGGACCGGATTACGAGACCAATCCTCATTACTGGGAGGCATGGGACGACGTAACCAGCAAGGCTAAGATTGAGGCCGATGGCAAGACAGGCTTCCTGTGGCAGGACGGTGACCTCTGGGTCATCTGGGGAGAAAACGACCCAGACTATGAAAATATTATTGGCGAGCCCTATTGACTCCCATTTAATCTGCTAGTAGATTGAACCCATCGAAACACAAACAAGGAATCACACAATGAGCACTCGCGCTGTTTATACCTTCAAAGACGAACGCAACATCTTCGCCGTTTATAAGCACCACGACGGCTATCCGTCTGGCGCCGTCCAGTGGATTAGCGCCGCCTTCCTAAAAAGCTGGGGTCGCAACCGCTTCGAGGCCGACGAACTGGCTGCTGCCTTTGTCGCGGCCAATAAGACTGGTGGTGGGGGCGTCTATCTGACCAAGGGCCACAAGTCACACGGCGACCTTGACTACGACTACGTCATCAAGAACGACAAGCTTGCTGGCATATTGGTCGAAGTCTGGGAACACTGCTGGAGCGAAAAAAAAGGAAGTCATCGCAAAAAACTTTATACCGGCGACCTCGACGCCTTCACTGAAAAATTCCGCGAACGCGAAGAAGCCTAATAGGTGGGGAGAAATCCCCACCACTGACCTCACAAAATCAGGAGAAACACAATGAGCACCTATCCCAAGAATACCGACATCGTCGTTTCGTTCTCGACCTTCTCAACCATTTGGCAATTTACCCCGGTTAGCGCCGAGGCGGACAACTTCCTCGCCAATGATTGCGGATTTGAGGATTGGCAGAAGTTCGGCGGCACATATGCCGTTGACCACCGCCCGGCCAAAGACTTTGCGCATTTCCTCGCAGACCAAGGCTTTGTCCTGTTCCACCCTGAGCACGGATATTTCCAGCCCGCCATCTAATCTGCTATTGACTTGACTAAAATTTTCGTGCTAGGCCGGGGGTTTTGATTAATCCCCGGCCTAAATTATTTTTACGATTCTGTATTTTTGTGGTTGACCTGCTAGCAGATTGGAGTATTGTCTAACCATCGAATCACAAACCGCTGGAGACACAAATGACCAACACCGTTTACCAAGTCGTCGAGCCCCTCAAAGCCGACGCCGTCGTCAAGGCTGAGGAACAGGCTAACATCATCGCCGAGCGCGTATACACGAAGCTGAAAGCTTGTGACTGGGACATCAATACCGCCTTTCCGTATCCTACCTATCAAGACATCAGGAACCGTTCGCGCGGAGAGATTGAAATCGCCAAGTCACAGCATAATCTGGCAATTAGTCTGACTGAGCGCGATGTTATTAAATCTCCCTCAGCTTCACATAGACTGGGCGAGCCTTCCTACCGTGCGCGCTGCGCTAAGGGCTTAGGCTTCTTCGTCGAATGCGCCAAACGTGACGCGGCTGCGCAATATGAATTGTTTGCCCTTAAGCTGGCCAACAAGATTGGCGAACACACCGACGCCAAGCTCGACGGCAATCACGTTTGGTCCGAATCAATTCTGACCGTCACTAAACCTGATGGAACAGAGGAACGTTGGAAAACGAAAACCATTATCAACGTCTCTAAACTGGGCAAACTTTTCAACCAATGGCCAAGCCGGAAGGTGAAATAAAAATGGCGGGGAGGGCAGAAATCCTCCCCGCCCCTATTGACACCCAGCCAATCTGCTATTACCTTCAAACCATCAACCACAAGCCGGAGAACACCGATGAAAGTCACCAAGCCGCTCAAAGGTCACCCCTACCATAACAAGTCGGATGACGAGCTGCAGTATATTGTTCGCGATGCTCGTGAGGCTGCCGACGCGTTCCGTGGCTGGGATGACAAGGCCGAGTGCAAATACCTCGACCAGATTAACGATGCCTGCACGGTGCTTGGATATCGCGCCGCTATTCAATACCGCAACACATACGCCAATTAAGGGAGGGAGCCATGGACATATGCGTCTATTATGAGCCGTGGCTCCGCGCCTATCGCGCCTATGACCAAAACGAGGAAGACCCTCAATATGTTGGAATAGGCAGGACACAACAGGAAGCTGTCGCTGACCTTGTTGAGATGTATTCTTACGAGATTCAGTGTCACCCGGAATGCACATACGATTGGAAAACGCCATGACACACATCATACCATTGTCAGATGTCGAAGACATCATTCGTAACCGGAAACAGTTTCCAAAAAACTTTTATTTCATGAATGCTCATGGAGAAAAGTTGTCGATTAATAAAGTGCGTCAACACTGGTGGGATGTATGTGAGGCACGACGCGACCGTTTGTATCCCCGCGAATGGTCCATCGTCGGCGCCGGCTACACCGGCTCGCAACCCTAATTCACCCTCACCCCTCGGGGGTGTTTCCCCGGCAGCCGGAGCCAGAGCACGGGCCAATGTAGCAGCGGAGGGTCAGCATGACTTCCGCCAGCGAGGCAAGAAAAGACGGATTTGGTGGACCCCGAGGGGAGCTAATCATCCACCATAAAAATTCGTAAACTCTGGCAACTTTTTTCGAATCTGCTATTGACGCCGCTAGCGGGTTCCACTATATTCGAATCATCGAAAGACACCAACTAGGAGAAACACTATGACCAACTTTGCTACTCTGGCAGACACTTACGCCGCCAAAAAAATCGCTCTTGAAGCCCTGACCGCCGAGGTCGACGAGCTGAAGAAGCAGATTATCGAAACTGGCACCGACGTTATCGAAGGCGCTCGTTTCAAGGTCACGGTCAGCCTTGGTGAACGAACCTCGGTTTCGGCTAAGGAAGTCGAAAAGCTTCTGTCGCCGGAGCTGTTCGCGGCGGTCTCCAAAACAACCGTCTATCCCTCGGTACGATACAAGGCTATCAAGGCTTAAGGACAATGCGGAGTGCACACCACCCTGTAGGTGGGCCGCTAGTAGAGGAGACGGGACTACAGGAAACCCAAGCTCCTCAACAGGTCGAAACGGGCTACGGCCCGTCTGGCGGTTGGGCCGCCACTGATGAGACCGTCAGAATTAGTAGGAGAAACACGATGAAGAAGATAATTTTTGCACTGACAGCTGTATTGATTGCTGTGTCACCTTCAATTGCATATGCCTGCGTCACTTGTCCCGGGTATTGTGCAAATGGATACCATAGCTATCAGGACAGCAGCGGATACACCCACTATGAGTGCGACTAATGGCTATCACCATTATCATCCTCGCAGCCATCGGCTTAGTGATGGCGCTAAAATCCTAGAAAGTGAGGGGGGCTTTGCTCCCTCTTTTTTTATCCAATCTGCTATTGACTTCGATTTTGATTCGGCCTATACCTACATCACCGAAACACAAACCGGAGAAACAAAATGAGCCTGCAGCATCAAACAAAATCAGTGAAGCTCACATATATTATGTCCCGCAAATCTTTCGTCGATGGCTTCAACAGCATTAGAAAAAAACAGCCGTTTGATTATGACTCTTGCGACAAAGACTTGCGCTACGGGTGGTCATATGAAAGAGGAAGGCTGCTTGCGCTCGTTTACGACGGTGACCTTAAAAATGGCCGCTACGTTACGCACGAGGCTATTGTCGCTTACTTAAAGGCGCATAAGGAAGGCGCAATTCTTTAAAAAAGACCCCTCCCCGTAACCAGCGGGGAGGGTGGCGACACGGGGAGGTATCGGACGCCCAGTAGGAGAAACCGTTGCTCTCGAAAGGAAACCAAAAAGAGCAACCCATCAATTCTGCCTGAGTCGCATGATGTTAGTCAACAATTATTTGCTTTTGACTTTCCATAATACTGACAGCGCCGATAGTCCCTGACGCAAAAGCAGCAGCTCAGCGTATCCAGTTGGCGACTGTCCAACCCCATCGCAAAATCTAATCACGATATTATCAGCCCCGTTGCCCGCCCCACGGACAGCCAGCAGCGCGTCCTGATATCTACCCAGCACAGATACATGCCTCAGGGCTTCACGCTCACCAGCGTCCGAATCTACGTCAATGGGGGCCTGCGCCGCACCCCGCTCCAGATTGACAGAACGAGGAGGCTGAGGGCCGACAAGGCAGCCGACATATTGGCGGTAAAGCTCGGCAAACCTTTTGGCCGCCTCATATTGTTCAGGGTTGATTTTACCACTGATAAAATAAACACCCGGCGCCGTCCCATAGACCGGGTCGGCATATCCAGACAGGGCCAGAACCGTGATGCGTTTGGCCAGAGCCGGGCTAAGCCCATCTGGCTCCCTTTTAATCTGTCCCGAGGGAAGACGCTCCACGCCTATCTTTCGTTTGCGTCCTACCCTCGCCACTGCCGCATCCCCTGTTGTCCGGAATGTCAGCAGGATACAGGTCGGGGTGCGTTTTATCAACACCAGCAAACCAAAGTCCAAACCGTGCCCACCAAGACAGCGGCTCAGGCTTTGCGGAGAATAGGTCTAGCTGACTCATCCGGCCCGCTTCATTTTATTTTTCTTCTCCATCATCTTGGCGTAAGCGATGGCCTTATGCTGGAGATACATCCTTATCTCTGCCGTTGGCCATTCAGGTGTGTCATGAACACCGCGAGGCCAAACACCAAACCGCGCCTTATAATTAGCCAGCGCCCAACTACGGCTCTTACCTTTTTCCTCGGCGATATAAAGCAACCCAGACCACCACCGCTGTTTAATTTGTGGCGTGACCTTTTCAATTTTTCCGTCTTTGCCTAATTCTGCAAGGTCACCATCACGAGTGTAAATCTCGCTCGAAGACATTTTAATTGCTGTCCCACATTCCGGACAGACCTTTGTCGCCGCCGGTAATACAGCCTGACAAGTGAAGCAAAGTCTCGGCAGCTTTTCCTTTTTTTCTTTTTCTTCTTTTTCTTTTGTCCCAGCGTCAGCTTTTGTCCCTGAGACAAAATCGTTGTGTGTGATTTCATCTGGGCGGCCAAGTGTCAAACCAGTGTTTGAATGGTCGAGAATCAAACAATCTTTTTTCTCGGGGTGAATGCGAAGACCACGGCCTACAATCTGAATAAACAGCATCTCTGATTTTGTAGGACGCGCCAAGATAATGCAGGAAACAAATGGCGCATCAACTCCAGTCGTCATTGTTCCTACATTGCAAAGAACTTTGATATCTCCCACGCGAAGCTTTTCGATTAGCACTTCACGCTCTTCAACTTCCGTGTAGGCGTCAACATATCCGGCAGCAATACCAGCAGCCTCAAACTGCGCCTGTATCTCGGCGGCGTGTTTGCGGTTAACAGCGAAGCAAAACGTCGGGCGCATTTCACCCTTGTTCAGCCATGTCGAAACAATATCCGCCACTAAGTCAGCGCGCGACATCCGCTCAGCTAATTGGTCTTGCTGGTAATCTCCGGCAGTAATTTTAATGCCAGACAGGTCAGGCTGTGCCGGCGCAAAATATTTAAACGGTGACAAATATCCTTGTTCAATAAGCTCGGCCAAGGTGGAGACGATAATCATCTTAGACCAAAGCGCATCCATGCCACGTGCCCACGGAGTCGCGCTTAATCCTAAAAACCATGTATCCGGAGATGATATCATCCACCGCTCATGAACTTTAGATTGCTTATGACACTCGTCAAAAATAACGATATCGGTCTCAGGCAACTTTGGGCGTCGGACAAGCGTGTCAATGGAGGCTATCTGGACAGGCCTCGAATAATCCGTAAGCGGATGGTTGGCTTGAATGATGCCAATTTCGCGTTCGTCAATCCCCGCCTCAACAAACGCTTTGTAAGTTTGGTTGATGAGCGATAGGAATGGAACGACAAAAACAGTGCGGCGATGACGAGCCCGGGCAAGACTAAAAATCTCCGATGCAATACGTGTCTTTCCGGCCCCAGTCGGGGCTGACAGAACTGGCTTCTCACCACGCATTAATGATTCGCGCAACTCGGAAATGCTTCGTTCTTGATACGGTCTGAGCGGCTTCATGGAACTTTTTTCCCCGTCTTAATGCGATACCGGTTGACCGCGTCTTTTGCGGCGCTCTTTGAGATATCCAGCTTCAAGCCAATCTCAGGATAAGTCAGCCCCTCGCGCCGATAAGAGGCGGCATAAACCTCGCGGTCGCTGACATCACCAGTCGATTTTTCTCGGCGGAAAACATCGCGCTTTTTCTTTTGCGGCTCTACAGTTTCCTGTTGCTCCACTTCGCGCTTTGGTTGCGATACCGCCCACTCTGGGCGATACGGAACGCCGCCGTCCTCAAGGAACTTTAAGCGCGGGAGTGAGATGCGAATCAGCTTGCCATTTCCATTGCTGGACTCGCAACTGCGGCTAGGAAGCGCCGCCATTTTATAAAATGTGACTGATTCAATTTCCACAGCTGCCTCCAAATTATTTTTATCGTGCTAGCATGTTGGCGATGATTAATCAACCCAAGAAATTTCTTCGCATGAATATTCTGAAGCATCGACAGCTTCCCAAAATTCTTTTCCAACATTTTCTTTTAAGCTTACTTTTTTCTTGCGATAATTTGCAGCACATTGTTGGCAAATACGTCGCCCCAATAATTGCGATTTTACAGAATATCCTCGATTAACTTTTAAACCACCAGTTGACCACATGGTGCAAAATGTATCTGCACCATCCCAAATATGAGCAACATTACCGCTTTTGGCCATGAAAAATTGCTGCACCATTTCCAAATCAATTTGAACATTAATTGGGTTAGTTTGACGACCGGTGCGAACTTTTACCGTTCTTACATTCATCATAACCTCCAATTCATCTAGATTACGCGCCTACGTGCGTCCACGCGGTATAGTTATTAATTCCCAAGTTAGTTATTTATATCCAGATACTAGATTCCAGAGTATTCACTAACCGAATGAGCAAGATTCGACTGACATCCCTGAGCCAGTTAAGGCCGAGGGATGCGTCGCATGGAGAAACCGTCTACGCTCAGATTGGTATGGGTCTAGCTCGCCCTGTCGTCCGTAGACCGTGACGTGCCCATACTCCGCTAGGTTTCTACCAGACGCCCGGTGAAAGCGCCTAGTTCGCTGGCTACTACTTTGGGGCTTGCTCACCTACCCCTAGTGGACTTGCGGCTCCCAGCTACTGCACCACCGCTCCGATATGTTCCACCTCCCCCCAGTATCGGATACGACCCTGCCGCTGGTGCTTACGTTCGCGTCCAGCAGGGAAGCAGTGTGACCACTGAGGGCGAGGCGCTTGGGTGTTATGCGATGACATGGCTCCGACAATATTCCCGTCCCAACTTCGCAGTTTTCAGGTGTCGTGCAATGAAACCAAACGCCTCCTCCTAAATGGTCAAGTTTTAGGTTCCTCCTGTTGATGGTCTGGTTTAGGCTTGACCGCAAGCGACCGCAGTCGTTTCAGGTGCCCTGAGACGGTTCTGGCATGGGTCAAAAAACAGTCAGTGGAATATTTGGCGCCGTCGTCATCAAAAATTTCGAAATGACGAATGGCCAAATCGGCAAAATCAGCCGCAAGCTTAAGGTTAGCAATTAGGTCAGCCTCTACAAAGGCGGCCTCTTGCGAGCGGGACTGTTTTGGGATAAATTTCGTATCGCTCATGGCGATGACCTTGGTTACGGAAGGTTATGGTCGCTCGAAGGGTTGCAGCCCGACGAACTTCGGTGAGCCTAGTTTAGTCAGGGTATCCTGTCAAGCGCCCCGGAGTTTCGGCCCCGGGGCGTTTTGTTTTAGAGAGACAATTCGGCGTAGCGCCGCAAGTCTTTTTCCCTCTGTTTTACTCCACGACAGTCTGAGCCGCTATTTGGAACTGTAAAACTAAACACATTTCCACGCGGTCCCTTCAGCTTATACGTGTAGTGATTTTTTGTCCTTACATCCAAAACTTCACAACCGTATTTGGCGAACAATCTGAGATTGTCGCGCTCTTCCTTACGCATACCGTTTCTCCATATTCGCGGTCTAATGCCGCAATATAAACGATAGCGGGTGAATATCAGATTGTCAATGGTGCTTGACATAGTGCTAGCGAAGCACTATTAGAGTTTATCGCCGCCTCAATATTATCTTTGTCCAATGGTCGACCGACAAGATGAGGTGGCGCAAGGGGAGGCAGAAATGTCTCCCCTTTTCTTTATCCCCAATTCCTTGGGCGGATATACACAATCTTGTGGTGCTCTTCGCAGTAGGAAGAATCAGCACGTTTCTTCTTTCCACAAAAACGAATGTTATCTAAGCCATCACCTGTGCCAAAGCGGCAACTGCTTGTCTTGAGGCTCCAAAAATCTATTTTCCCACCCGCATGAGCAGCATCGAACTTATCTACGATGCTGCATAATTGCTTGCGTATCGGGCGAGCAACACCGCCGTCAGGCAGCTTTTCTTTTTTAGGCTTAACTTTTTTCAGGGAAAAATGCACACCAATGCGATTGGCGCGGCCTATTACGCTGTTGCGAGTCACTGCATGATTTGGAAAAGGATGATGCTCGTTAATATATTCAGCGACCTGAGACGACGAATGGCTTTTTAGAGCCATATCCCGAATCACTTTATCCAGCTCATCCGTCCAAAAGAATTTTTGCTGACCCATCTAGTTTCTCCTTAGTTTCAATGCCCCACATTTTTAGGGCGTTTCTTGTTTCATCTATTGAGCGCACCACCGCCACGACATGGTCGAGCGGCTGCATTTGCATATGAATATTTAATTGATTATCTGAGACGCGCCCCTTGGTGGCCTTTACCTCAAAAAAGATAACCCTACCCCCGGGAAGCAAAGCCATGAGGTCAGGCATGCCGGGAAGCAACCCGGCGACAGCATTGGCTGGGCGCCCAGAGGCTGTGCGCTGCGCTCCATTTGGAATGGCGGCCACGATTGCATGGGGCAGCACGGCCCTCAGATAATCGACAATCGCCTTTTGTATTTGGGATTCACTCTGCGCTTTGCGTGATTCGGTCATGGCGTTCCGAGAGGGCGGTGTGGAGGGCCGATAGGTCAAGGTCGCGGTAAATTTTTTCCGGGATTCTGGCATTCTCATAAACCGTATATCGGTCGACCAGCGACAGAGGAACAGAGTAGGCGGTCAGGGCATTGACCATTTTTCGGCGCCAATCAGCAACGCTGCGCGACAGGTGAGAGCAATGGGCTGAAGCGTGGTCGTCTAGTTCGTCGGTCATTTTTTTTTGTCTCTGAAGTCTGTTAGTTTGATTCTTCCGCCTGAGTGAACGACAAGCTGAACGCGCCACTTATAAGGAACGCCCCTGTTTCTCCAGACATAAAGAGCTTCTTTGCGGACGCCCATGGACAGGGCGACACTTTCAATTGCGGGGTTTGTTAGGTGCTGAGCCATGCCTTAGCTACGCATATTTCTTGCATTTTGTAAAGCGGGATTTTATAGGTTGACACTAGCAAGCCGACCCGCTATCGCTAGCAAATAAGGAGAAAATTATGGAACAAGGCAGCACAGAATGGAAACTGATGCGGGCTGGAAAAGTCACGGCGTCACGCGTTCACACTATTGTAGCTAAACAAAAAAACGGCAGTTATTACGCCGAGCGCGAAACATACGCCTATGAATTGGCTATTGAGCAGTTGACGGGACAGCCAACCGAAATACCGTCAAATCAATACATGCAATGGGGAACCGACCATGAAGGACAGGCCGCCGATGAATATGCAAAGCATACATTTTCGGTCATCGGTAAAGTCGGTTTTATTCCTCATCCTACTATTTTTAATAGTGGAGCTAGCCCTGACCGCACTATTGATGACGACGGGCTTTTGGAAATCAAATGTCCAACCACGAAGACCCACGTCAATACAATTCGGACAGGTGAAGTCCCCAAAACATATTTCAGTCAAATCCAGTGGCAACTTGCATGTATGCCCGAGCGCACTTATGCCGACTTTGCTTCCTTTGACCCCCGAATGCCAGAGAAGGGCCGCCTTTTTGTAAAGCGTGTTGAGCGTGACAATCTTTATATTGCTCAGCTCGAAGAGGCGGTGCGCAACTTCTTAGATAACGAAGTCGCCAAGATTGTAAAAGAAATCGAAGAAGCTATGGAGAAGCTCTGATGCCCGTCATGCCCGGAGATATCGTGGAGGCTGTCACGCAGGTGACGGAGAACGCGAAGAGCCTTGTGAGAGACAAGGACAATAATTTTGCTGGTTATAAGTTCGTCAGTCACGACCAGATTAAAGACAAAGTCGGAAAGCTTATGGCAGCTGCCGGCATTACATTGGTGTGCGACGAAGTCAGCGCCGACGTTGCCGATAAATACCTAAAATGCCATTACGAGATTTGGATTTACCACAAATCTGGCTCGTCCTATGGACCAATCCACCGTCGTGTCATGGTTTCAGCCAATGGACCACAGGCTTTCGGCATCGCCGCCTCCTATGTTCAGAAGTATTTTCTGAGGGATTTATTTCAAATCCCAACGGGTGAAAAAGAGACGGACCTTGAGCCAGATATTGAGTTGCCTGACACCAATAAAGTGAAGGTCGATGTCGAGAAGCTTTACGAGGAAATGAAAACAGACCTTGAGGCCTGCGAATCATTGCAGGACATAGATGACTGGGCGGACCTATACCGCCCACAGAAATCCCTACTGCGTAAGGCGCAGCAGGTATCCGTGACGAAGCTTTTCACTGAAAAGAAAGAAAGCTTTAAACAACCAGAGCAGGAGAAGGTAGATGGCTGATTACGACAATACAAATCGCGGCGCCATGTTTGTGGAACAGGACAAGAAGTCTGACAAGGGTCCTGATTATTCTGGGACGCTGAACGTCGAAGGCAAAGAGTATCGCATTGCCGGATGGAAAAAGGAATCAAAGGGTGGAAAACGATTCATCAGCATCAGCCTCTCAGAGCCTCGCCAGCAGGGCGCAAGCGGCAGTCAGTCGCGCGCCTCGGGAAATGATGGGTGGTAATGAAAATTGCGCTGAGCATTATCGTTTAGCCGGCATGGAGTGGGTCGAAGCAGATGCGGCGGCCCGCATCCTTGAAGAGACAAAAACGGTTATCTTCAGCCAAATGATGAGCAAACATTCAGACATGCCAGTCAGTCGCGCCGAACATTTGGTGCGGGGTTCAACTGAGTGGCATGAGTGGGTTCATAATATGGTTGAGCAGCGCACTAAAGCTAACGCAGCCAAAATTGAATTGCGTTATCGAGAAATGAAATTCATGGAACATCAAAGTCACGCGGCTACGGCCCGTGCGGAACGGAGAATGTGATGGCAAGGGCAAAACTAGGGAATATCCAATTTAATGTCAGACTAAAGCCAGAGGTTTTGGCGGAAGCTCGCAAATATGCGGACAAGAAAGAAATCCGTCTTGGTGAGCTAGTCGAAGAAGCGCTCCGCGTTTATCTGGCTCGTCGTCGGGGAAAGTAATATGACGCGCCGCAACTTTACGAAAGCCGTCATGGTGGCCCGCATAAAGGCCTCCACTGTAGATGGTAAAATATTTTGTAATGCTTGCGGCGCGCTTTGCAAGAAATTTGAGATTGACCACATCTTAGCTGATGGGATGCACACGGATGAGGACAAAGATAAAAGCAACTCATTTGAGAATAGCCGACTTCTCTGTATCCCCTGCCATGCGGAAAAAACAAAAAAAGATGTTGCGAATATCGCTCGGGCCAAAAGGGTCGAGGCTCGTCATCTGGGAGCTGTTAAATCTAAAACGCCTATCAAATCCCGTGGCTTCCCTAAAAAAGAGCGCAAAGAAAAAATTCCGTTACCACCCCGTCGAGGTATGTTTGAGTAGGCGCTATTGACAATGCTGCTAGCAGATAATATGTCTGTTAAGCGTAATGCAAAAATATAAGGAGAAACAATTATGACTGCAGTTGAACCGCTTAAAATTGCTAACGTAGACTTAGCTGTTACACGCCAGCTTGAACATTGCCCGCCGCGCATGATGACGCGCGAGTTAGCCATGAATTCTATTGAGGCTTCATCTCAAGATATTTATGGCCAAGGTCTTGTTGTATTTGGGGCCATGACTGATAAAACGTGCGGTGATACAAATAAACTTTTTATTTGGAATAACGGCCCGGGCATGACTGCTCACGAGCTTAAGACCGCCACGGACTTATCTTCAACACTAAACAAGATTGCAGGATTGCATGGAAACTTTGGCATTGGCGCCAAGGTTGCGGCGTTGCTGTCCAATAAACTTGGCTTCCGCATGTGGTCTTGCCGCAATAAGAAGGTTTCGGAGGTCATTCTTGTAAAAGACGAAGAAAGCGGCCTTTATGGAAAATACGTTTTCGACAATGAAGACGGAACGACCAGCACTGTGCGAGACGTTACGCACAAAATGAAAGAGGCGTGCGCAACATTTACTGAATTAAATGAGGTTCCTAAATCTTGGAACTTATTTGATACGGAGCGTGACTGGACAGCAGTAACCTTGTTTGGCAATTACGCTGCACAGGACACTGTTGTTAGCCCGTTTGGTGACGCAGAAAAACAGACTGGGTGGCTGCCGTCAGCATTATACCGTCGTTTTTGGTCAATCCCCGATAACGTCGATATTTATCTGACCAGCACCGTTTTTACTCGTGACGCCTCTCGCTACTTTAAACCAATCTCTAGCCGCTTTAAAGACTTTACCCGGCATGAAATCGTCAACGTAGATAATGGCATCAAAATCCATTATTTCCATGATGCTCATGTCACGGGCAAGCGTGGCGCTAAATATCTTCAATCCTACAATGGCGCTCTTTGCGCAGTCACTTCGTTTGGCTGCATTGTTTATAAAAACGAAATGTATGATTACTCAGGAGACAATGACTGGGTATTTAACGCCAAGTATTTTGGCATCCCGTTTGGGTATAAAAACCTCAGTGTGGCAATTGAAATCCCAGAGACATATGAGGTTTTTGGAGCCAAGCTTTTGCCGAACAGTTACCGCACGGCCATTATGTATGGGCACAACAAGGAAGATGTTCGCGCTCGCGACTTTTCTCACATTGTAATTGAGAACCGCCCAAAATGGTTTTTGGATGTTGTCGAAGAAAATTCTCCGACAAACACTGTGAGCGGCGAGATTCGCAAACAACTTCAGGATTTGCTGAACGATTTACTGCTGAAAGAATCTTCATTAAAGCGAGACACAAAAGGCAATACTACTGCTGTTCCCGGTAACAAGGGCAATGGTGGTGGAGATACCCCCGTTGGCCCTAATCCAAATCCAAACCCTCAGCCTTCTAACAAAAAAGGCCTAAACTTTAATTCGGAAGGCACTATTTCCGCCACAGCTTCTCTTAACAATGTCACGGCTCCCCATCCTGAAATTTTGGAAGATGACGAAAAAATTGAAGAGAAGGGAATCAAATATAAGGCGGCGTGTTATGATGAAGAGAACAATCTTTTGCTCATCAATGGCAAGTATCATGTAATTGACGATATCATGAACGACCTTATGGACCGTCATGTAAATCATCCTGACCAAGAGCTTGTGTCTTTTACAGCAAAGTATAAAGCTCGTGACATCATTACTCTTCTTACCGGTCGCGTAGTTGTTTACGCCAAAGCTAAAAAGAAGAAAGATGCTAACTGGTCCGAATCAGAGATTGAAAAAGCTCTTTCTCCAGAAAGCCTTACGATGGCGGCGGAAGCTTGGGCTAGCGTGATGACACCGTATCATTCAGAAATGTCTCGCGCGTTCAAAATTGAAAAGGTCAATTGATGGACAAATTCCGCCTTCTTGACCTGTTTGCAGGTATTGGCGGCCTGAGCCTCGGACTGGAATGGTCCGGGGCTTTTCAAACCGTTGCCTATTGTGAGCGTGAACCGTTTTGTAAAAAAGTGCTTCACAAAAACAATCCTGAGATACCAATCTATGACGACGTTTGCACCCTTACAAAATCAGAACTTGACGCTGATGGAATTGCCATCGACGCAATCTGCGGTGGATTCCCGTGTCAAGATATCAGCGAAGCAGGAAATAAAGCAGGCCTTGCGGGAGAACGCAGTGGCTTATGGTTCGAATACGCCAGACTTATTGGGGAGCTACGACCCAAATACGTCATCGTGGAAAATGTCTCAGAGCTGCTTATTCGAGGATTTGACGATGTCCTCGGAACGCTGGCCACGTTCGGGTATGATGCGGAATGGCACAGCATACCGGCTTCCGCCGTTGGCGCCTATCATATCCGAGACCGGGTTTTTATTATTGCCTACCCCTCTGGCGTCGGACAGTCAGGCGAGGAAGGCAAGGAGCAAGGGAAGAGAGCCTCGGGACTTTTTGATAGGGGCGGACTTTTCAAAAGAACTATTGTCCCCGAACGCGAAAAGTGGTGGCCCACTGAACCCTACATTCCTCGAATGGCTAATGGGGTTCCCAATCGGGCACACAGATGTAAAACGCTCGGAAACGCCGTAGTCCCTCAAGTTGCGCTACAAATAGGTAACGCAATAAAAGAATATGAAATGGAAAAATGTAATGGGCAATAAAAAAGACCCTCGGTTTATGACCGATGCTGAATTAGATAGCGCAATAGAAAATGGACCTGAAATAGTTCGCCAGACATTTTATCTTTATGACCGATGGAACGAGCAGCTTGATGCTTATTCCTCCGCACTGGAAGAAAAAGATGACGAAGGTTTGAATCTTGTTTCAATCGCTCGTTCAATGGCTATGGTATTAAATGACCTATGCGATAAGCTGGAAGAGGCAGGTGCACCAGATGTTCGGGCGGATATTTGCGGACAAGTTAATAAGTTCTTGTGGGTCAACAAGCGCGGAATGATGGGGCACTAATGCAAGGAACATTGGCCATAGGCGTTGTTGATACTCTGTCGCGCGAATCTGACGCCATTCGCAAATTAACAAAGCCCGGCGACATCGTTCGGGAGCTGCCGGCGCATTATAGCGTCAGCCATATTTTGTTCCGTGATGAGGCGCCATACAAGTGGATAAGCGCCAGAACACGTTCCGAGCGTAAAGAAGACAGCGATGAGGTCATGTTTACTGTCGCCGCAATAACGCAGGGTATTGAACTAAGCAACACGACTGGGTTGCCATTCATTTTGGTTGTCGATTGGCAGGACGTAGTGGGTTCTCTTCGCGTTTACAATACAGATGCGTTCAAAATGGTATGGGGGCCGACTGGTAAGCCAGAGCCCATATATGTAGTGCCGTCTGCACACTTTGCAGTAAATTATAAAAAACGCGCTTGACACCGCTATTGGATACTGCTAGTGGATATTTATCGGAAACGAAAAAGATATGGAGAAACACAATGAACAAAGCTCATAAAATCATATTTGGCTTGGCTGTGGCGCTGTTTGTTACGGAAGCCCGCCATGCCCATGCTGAATATCTTGGCCGTCTTAGCGCCAACCCGTTCTATGGCGACAGCTGCTCAAACCCGTTCAGCCGTTGCGGCAACCCGTTTTCCGCATCGTCGCCAAATAACCCATATGGCCCATACGGCAACCCGTTTAGCCCGTATTCGGTCAACAACCCGTTTGGCCGTGGTGTCCGCGTTTATGGCGATGCTGCGCCTGACGACGAGTAAGTCTTGTGGAGTTAGTGATTGTAGGATTGTTGGTCTTGGCTTGTTCCATGTGGGCATGGGCCATAGAGCTGAGACCAATAATTTTGCGCTTGTGGCGGAAGCGTAAAGTGACCCAGAAAACTGGGCCAAGAGTAAAAACAACTATCAACTTAGGAGAAAACAAAAATGTCGTTAAATGTAGCGAAACTGACCGACATGACGCATAACGCGGCTTTGGAGTCTCAGGCTCTGGAAGCTCGTCAGTGGTCAATTATCAATAACGCCGTCCGCGAACTGACGCAGGCCCTTGGATATTACGGCCCCATCCGTGATAATGATTCGCGCATCGCCATGGCCATTAAGGCCGCCGCATCGCGTCTGCACGGCCCGGAAGCTGTTGAAGCCGAGCATGCCCCGCTGGTGATTCCCGGTCAGCCCACGCCTCCGGAAATCGAGAAGATTTACGACATTCTCGAAAACGGCTTGGCCGCTGAGATTGTGAACACTGTCGAGGCTGCTGTCGAGACACCAGTCGTCAATGCCAAGCTGCCGGCACCGAATCAGGCAAAACCGAAAGGTTAAGCTTGAGATAGCCGGGGTGGTTTTTTCATCGTGGGCCATCCCGGCTATTGACACAGTCAATCCGCTAGCATATATTCCAAATCATCAACAACCCAACTGGAGAAACACAATGAGCCCTTTTCTGTATCCCCCGCCAAGCATCGTTCAGCCGGTCGTCATCAAGGAAGATGGCGGTGGCATTGTCACCGATTACATCAAAGCCGCTTACGACTATAAGGCGCAGAACCGTCGCGTTGAGATTAGAGGCAGCTGCCGTTCTGCCTGCACCTTGGCTTTGAGCGTCCCCAACGTCTGCGTTGGCCCCGGCGCCGTTGTCAAATGGCATCACGCCTACGAGCCGGCCAGCGGCGCCGTCCGTTACGATATCACCGACCTTATGCTTGAACGCCTTCCGTTCCGCATTCGGTCGCGGATACAGGGCCACATTCAGGTCAATTACAATCCGGACGCGACCCTCACCTATCGTCAGCTAGTTGAGCTGGGCGTCAAAGATTGCGATAACGACACACAGGTGGCCACCAGTAAGCCTGTAGAGATTGCCCCTCCATCACCGGCCCCGTCGTATACAACGACGCCCACGTCCAATTATGCCCCGGCAGCACCCAAGCCAAGGCAGCCGCGTCAGGTGGCGGCGGCTGGGGTTAATCCGATTGCGGCAGTCGTTGCAATTCCGCTAATTCCGTTTGCGCTTGCCGCAAGAGCTATTCGTGGCGTCACCCAGCAAAGACGATAGGAGTTTAAATGCAGCCCCATGAGAACTGGGAAAAAATAAGTGGATGGGAGGGCTATGAAGTTTCGAACAAAGGAAACGTTCGAAGCTTCAAAGTTCCACCAAAGTGGGAGCCTTCGTACAATTCTCCACCACGCATGCTCAAACCTGAAAACAGGAATGGGTATAAAGCTGTTTTGCTTTGCGATAAATTACAGGGTAGAAAAAAAGTAAACGTAAATATTTTAGTGCTAGAAGCATTTGTTGGGAAAAGACCAACGGATAAGCATCAATGCTGCCATAACGACGGAAACAAAATTAATAATAATTTATTTAATCTTCGTTGGGACACGCCAAAAGAAAACAATAAAGATAAAATTAGTCATGGAACACATCAATTTGGAGAAGAAATAGGCTCATCAAAATTATTAGATGAAGATGTAAGATTGATAAGAAAATTAAGAGCATCTGGAGTCAAATGTAAGGATGTGGCGTCAATGTTTGGAGTATGTAGAAATACAATTACAAATATAACAAGCGGTGCCTATTGGAAGCTTGTAAAATAGGAGAAACAAAATGTTACCAAATGAAAATTATGCTGTTGCAAATAAAAAGTTTGATAGGAAAGATAAAGTTGAAAATTTTCCGACTCCGCCGTGGAGCATCAGAGCATTAATGGAATATGTTCTTGGTGGCATTAATGCAAAAGAATTAATATGCTGGGAGCCTACTTGCAATATGGGGTATATGGTCAGGCCGCTACAAGAATATTTTGGTCACGTTGTAGCAACAGACGCTTATGATTATGGAGGGAACGTAATTCTTGATTTTTTGACGGTATCAAAATCTGAGATACCACATCCAGTTCATTTTGTTATTACAAACCCGCCCTATGGGTCCGCGCAAGACTTTATCATGAAGGCGCTTGAAATATCGGATATGGGTGTGGCCATGTTGGTAAGAACAAATTTCCTTGAAGGGCAGAAACGCTTTAATCAGCTTTTCCGATATCTGCCACCTACGGTCATTGCGCAGTTTGTAGAACGTGTACCGATGGTAAAAGGCCGTTACGACCCAAAAGCTTCTACCGCAACGTCCTACGCATGGTTAGTCTGGGACAAGCGCGTCGAGCCGCGCCTTCCTACATTCTTTTGGATTCCGCCATGCCGAAAGAGCTTAGAGCGCGAGGCGGACTGGCCTGAAAATTAGGACACTTGACAAACCAATAGCAATATGCTAGTATATAAAAGTCGGTCGGGAACTCCGAGCGACTGCTGTTTGAAAAGTGGAGAAACACGATGACAACGTCGAAAAAATACACTGCGTTTGTTCACGCTGGTGGGACTTGCTCTTGGTATTGCGCTGAGGGTAAGACTGAAGCCGCAACAAAAGCCGTGCAGCAATTCAAGCGTGACTTTAAACACATCTTCAAAATCAAGAAGGGTGTTGAATACAAAGTCTCTGTGTTTGATACGACGGGCATAGAAGAATGGGTTCTTGATGACTATGGCTATATTCATCCCCTTGGGGACCAATCAGATAAAGAAGTCATCAAAGACTTTGAAACCATAAAAGTATATGCATGACAATATAACCCCGGCCTAGAGCCGGGGTTTTTTAATGTGCCTTATCGCTTTTAACAATGCTAATTGAAGGCTGCGGAGGGGATATTGAAAGGCGCACACGCTCTAACATCTTAAGCCCCTCCTCAATTATCTCTGGGTTACCAACCTTATCCAGTTCGAGCATCAATCCAATGTAGGCATATGTTCTGGATGAAACCTTGTCTTCGAGCATGTATGGTTCGCCAACACCAAGGTCGATAAATTGATGCTCGTCGTCCATAGCTATGCCCTCAGTTGTTTTAGCCACTCGTCGCCGTTGTCTACCGGCATAACAGTGACCTTGGGTTCTTTAACAATCTTTGTCGTATCAGTGCGAACAAAGCCAGACGACAGACCCTTCTTTGCAGCCTGCAACTCTAAATGCAATTCCGCAATCCAGCACACAGCGTCGTTATAGGCATCAGCAAGGCTCAAATCATTTCTGTCGAGAAGCTGGTCGTGTATGCTGCCAACGAGGTCGTTGCTAATGACTAATTGTTGATTGGTTTTCTTGCACATGACGCCCTCCGACGATTCGATGAAGGAGCCAATATACCATTCTTATTTTGCTAGCGTAGAAATATAAATAGTCTCGAATCTGTATTTTTATTTAAATATGTTTAGCACATCATCATAGAAAGCACTGTCGTTGATGAGCCTGTTATTGGCCTCAATTGCAGCCGCTCGGTTTTCAAGAGCGAACTTTCCCATGCTCTTGCCTTTAGTGGCAACTGGCAATGGAACAGGCTTGCCAAACTTAGCGGGTTTTGCGGGAAGAACTGGTGCGACGAGCTGATGCGTCGAGGCGGCGCACGAAGCCAGTAAAATTGCCGTCAATAATACAAGGACGAGCTTGTGTTTCTTTGTAGACAACATTTGGCTTTTCCTTAAGCTTTGATTCGTAGTCATCAATTACTTTGCGCATGTCCGCAGCGGCGATTGCATCATCCTGTGCACGCTTAGCTGATTCTGCGGCTATGTCTTGCGCAGCTTTTTCTTGTCGTGCAATTTCGGCTTTATATGCAGCTTCTGCGGCTGCTTTTTCTGCGGCTATTTGAACTCGCCATTTCACGTTTGTTTCGTGCGCAGACCAAAACCATGCAACAGCTCCGACAATCGCCATTTGTCCAAATTTGTTTCCGATTATGGAAACAAACAACGATTTGGCTATTTCCCAAAAAGCCCACATCACAGCCTCACGTTCTCGCCAGTTTTGGCCTGACGCACACGCTCTTGTTCAATCTGGTCAGCATATCGCCACATCATGTAAACGCAGCAAGCGACCACGATTAAAAGAACAGCAATCACAATCATCTGCCAATTGCTGGCAAGCCAAGGAAGGCTTTCATGACCATTTTTCACAGCGTCTGTTATGTTGTCCACTTGTTCTTTTGCGTCATTAATTTGAGTTGCAATTCCAGAAGCCCCAGCCAAAGCTGCACTGGCAGTGGCGACGTTGCTCTTTATTTTGTCGGCAGCAGTAACAATGGTTGAACCCTGCTGCTTCAAGTCAGCGGCAGTAATCGCTTCACGCTCCGCAGATACCGGACGTTTTAATGCGCTGTCAGACATCAGCATATCATATGTGCGCTGGTCTAAATTTCCTGTTACAGGCTCACCCATGCTATCTTGAAAGTCACGGATAGCAGAGCGGGTCAAAGGTCCAATTTCTCCGTCAATTGCTCCAAGAGGATAGCTGAGAGATGAAAGACGTTTCTGCGCAGCTTGAACATCTACAGCATGAACATCAGATACAGGCGGCTTGATAGTCATTGTATTAGGAACATAGTTTTTAGCTTTGACCAAATAAGACATACGGTCAGCCAATCCATTTGTTCCACCGTTAATAACCTTGGTAGCTCCACGGATATCGTCACGGTCAGCATATTTATTGATGTTGTGATTTTTCCAATAAAGGGCTGCCGTAAGAGCCGCATACGGAAAATCAGCAGCAAGCTCAGGCTCTTTGACAAAATCAACACCAAGAGCCTTGCTCATCGTATTGTAATTTGCGCGGCCCGTTATCTGAATAAGACCGCGACCTTTGTATCGAACCCCATCACCCTTTTGAGTGTTGCCAAGGTCCTTACGGCCTTCATAGGCTTTACCGGTGGCATATTCAGTTGTTGTGCGGAATCCAGCGCTCTCATGGGCAAGTTGGGCGAGAAAATGCTCTTGACGCAGAGGTGTCGTTAAATCGGCAATCTGGATACAGCGCGGCATAGCCGCAGCAAGTCCATTGACAATGCTGGGCAGTGCTGTAGGAGCGATTTTCTTGATGATTGAAGCCCAGTCAGTCATGGCTTAATTCCTAATTGCAGGGATTGTTTGTTCTGTCTCTTGCAATGCATTCTGCGTATTTAAAATCGTTTGCCGAACATCCGGCAAGCATTACAGCGGCGCCAATAAGAACAAGTCCAAATATGGCTGCTGAAATAAGGAAGTCGATAAATTCTCGCATCATAGCGGCTCCCTCAATATTTGATACACATCCCGGCCAAGGTTGAACGACAGAACGATTATCCAGACAATTGCGACAATCCTGCAGATTTTCATAAGGTGATTGAAATCGTCTGGATGCATGTTCATGTCTTAATAATAAAATTAACGCGCTTGTTCATTGGGCGTGTTTCTGTTCCGCCGGTAGTGCTGGTGCCCACAGTTACGCCGGTGGTCGCGGAATCCGTTTTTGATACGTAGGGGTACCACAATCCAGCGTTTCCGGCGACACCTCCGAAACCACTGCCCTGTGGAAGATACGGAGGCGTCAGATTATGCGTGTGCCCGGGGTCTGTCACGGGGTGGTCGTGATTTTTATATGTGTCTGCTTCCGTAACGCCGACACCATTTGTAGATGATGCTCCTCTTGTGAAATAATCTACGAGATTTGGCACATTAAACGTTGTTGAACCGTCTCCAGAGCCCCAAAGCGTTCCAATAACAGTAAACAACGCTGCGTAAGTTGTTCTGGAAACAGCTGCACCGTTACACGGCAGATATCCAACAGGCGCTGTTGCTCCTGCAAACGTGATAATTGCACCTGTTATGTCTGTCGGAACAGAGTTGCTTGCGATTGTTCCCAAATCTGCATATTTAATATTTGTTCCATCGCAGAAAACGATAGACATATATCCTTGCTTTGGAGAAATTCCAATAGAACCAGCAGCATTTGTAACAACAGTAACTGTGTATCCGCCCGTTGTCTGATTATCAATAATCCACAGACCGGGATAATTTGCAGGTATATAAACAGTGATGTTAAATGCCAAAGCGCCTGTGATAACGATTCTAAGATTCTGACCAGCAAGCGGATTTAGCCAAGGCGTTGTGCTCGTATCGAAATCTTGAAACACAAGCGTAAAGAAAGGCGACGACGGAGTAAGTGTCGCAACATTCAGCGTCGTTGTTCCAGACACTAGGGCATCGACGAGGCCGAAGTCGGAGTTGACCGGGCGCTGCCACTCATCGACGTATGAGCCGTAAGGCGGTTGGACAAGTCGGCCTTTTCCGGTTGTAAAACTGTTAACCATGACTACTTGTCCTTTGCAATTTCAAGAGCACGAGCGATTTGCTCATCCGGCCTGTCCATAAGCGGTTTTGTCTCAAGAGCGATAGCTTCCTGTGCGCGCTTTACAGCTTTCTCCATGCGGGAAAGTCTCTTAGCCGGATAATCGCGTTTTCCGACTTTGCCGCCAGACGCATATTCACCACGGTCTTCAGATACAACTTGGTTCGGCATGTTATACGGAGCCATCATTGTTGGGGTTGCTGCGGTTCTGCCCGCGATAGATTCCATAGGATTTAAACTCGGCAACGCAGACTTTTTGCCGCCACGAGCTATAATGTCCTCAAGACGATTTGCTGCTTTGTTGGCAAGATATTTTTCACCGTAGTGGGCAGCCATTCCGGGAATAGCGGCCATAGCTGTCCCGGCAGGGTCATAAAGCAAATGCGCCATTCCAAATGTCCGATGATGAAATGGGTCCAACATTTCTCCGACACGCAATAAATTTCTGATGCTTCCACCCATGACAAATTCGCGCATAGCTTGCAATTCATCAGGCGTATAGAGTTTTCCGCGTTTATTTTTATCGTATATTTTACGAATCTCCTGACGGTAGGCATTGTTGAAATTGCCGCCGCTGCCGGTAGAAGCAGCGCGAAGTTCGGCCGTCTTCTTGGCCTCTTCTAAAGACTCAATTTTCTTCTGTTGCTTCCAATATTGTCTACCAGCTTTAAGGCCTTCAATGCCTTCCTTACCAGTGCCGGACTTGCTGATTAAATCTGTATCTTTTACGTTATCAAGAAAATCACCCAAGTTTTGCTTGATAATGCCGGCCATCATCCTATTTTCAGGGTCTTGATAGTTGGCCGATATAGGATTCAGCATCCTGTTGACTCTATCAAGCTGCTCAAGAGTCATAGGTTTGTTGGCATCTTTTAATCTATTGAGCGCCGGCATAACTCTTTTGTGAGCTTCCTCATCAAAGCCAGCATTTTCTAAAGCTGCATATGTCCTCTTGTATAAATCTTGCAGAGGCTTCGGCTTGAAGGTCACATACTCATTCTTGACTGCTTCATATCCGGTCTTTGCGATATCTTTTAATTCTTCGCGAGTAGGCGCTTTAGGGAGCGGCTTAACTAACCCAGTAAGCTCTCCTGCCTTGCGTCCAAGTCGCGCAGCTCCGTGGCCTAAAACAGAACCGGCTGCACCACCAAGGAGGCCCAAAGGCGCTTCTTCAGCGGCATGCTCAAATCGTTCCTCGCCAACACCCGTCCCGAGACCGTGAACCGCCTCCTGCGCCGCGCCGCTTATGGCGCCGCTCCCAAGACCGGTAAGGATTTTAGCTTCTGTTTCACTGGCTAAAATAGGCGCTTTCTTAGCGATAAATTTTGCCGCTGCTTCCTCTGCTTTTGCACCCTTGCCGGCCAGCCCAAGTCCAGCAGCTTCCGGCGCAAGCATAGAGCCTATTCCGCCCGCAACTTCACCGGCACCGTAGGCATACGGGTGCTCGGCAGCCAAAGCCGCATCCATTGCTTCCTGCCGACGTTTCTCTTCTTCAAAAGAAACACCCTTGCGCAATGCTTCTGCACCAGCTCCAATGTCGCGAGCAAATGGAAGGTATTCGCGCATGCCTCGCAAACCAGCAGCAACAGAACCAGCGACGCCGGGGTGCTGTTCTGCAGGAGCCGCCTCTGCAGACGGCTCATCCCATTGCACCTTAGACGTATCAATCTGAGGTGTCTCGTCCCACTGAACTTTGCTCAGGTCGATATCATTGGGCATATTCTGTAGTCCCGTCGCTGTATTGAACAACCTTGCGGCCATTATACATGCCCGTCTTAACTACCTGACGACCAGAAGACGGCTGCTCTGATTTATCGGCTTTCTCTTCGCTAGCCTTTGACTTTTTGGGATGATACTTTTCATATTCGCTCTCAAGACGCTTTTGGACGGTATTAATAGTCTCCATATCCAAAGGCATTTCTTTATCAGGGAACTTTTTCTTCCAGCTTTTTTCATATTCGCGTGTTTTGCTTCCCATAATTTCAGAAAGCGTATGAAGAGCACCAACAATCTGCTGGGGAGACCCGCTAGATTTAACTTGGTCCAAAGCCCGATGTATTTCCGATGCCGCAGGCGCTCCACCCTTCAAGTATTTTTCAACTTCACCGATAAGTGCGTTTCTTTCAGTTTCGAAGTTATTTACGACATCTGAGCCTGTGACCAATGCGTGAACAGGATTCACAAGCGCATTGTAGGGAGAAAATTGGCGATTGTGTAATTGAGGCGTCATATCAATAAGATTATTAATATGACCCATTGCTGCGCTTGCACCTTCAATCTGCTGACCAATTTTACCTTCAGGCGAATAGCCCTTGAGCGTTGATTGCCGAGACTTATAAATTGATTCATCGTAGTTCGGCATATACTGATACACAGCCTGAATTATAGGCTGCGACTTGCTGCCTTTGGGAAGCTCTTTATCCCCGCGAGCAATTGCTTCGACTTCTTCCGCCATTCCGGACGGTAGAGCTTCAAGGAACTCTTGACCATGAAGTTTTGTGATATCTTGCTGGTCACCAGAGGAAGGCTGAGCGCCCCTCAATTTATTTACATCCACAAGCTGACCCTGATTAGGCCCAGACGTGTAAATGTATTGCTTGCGGCCAAATTGGTCCTCACCAATTTCCTTGATTTCGATTTTGCTTCCAGCAGCCATTTTTTCTTCTTGAGCAATTTCCCATTCAACAGCTCTCAGCGCTTGGTTTTTAGCCGAAACTTGATGTGCTGTTACTGGAATCTGCCGAATACGTTCATGCTCGGCTCTCAATTGTTGTAAACGGGCATTCCCACCCGAAACAGGAGCCACTCCGCTGGGACCTTTCGCACCAACTCCAGCACCACCATCTCCACCAGTTGTGGCGCCTTCACCCCCCGGAGCAGATTCATCACCTTCAGATGAAGGACCCGGTCCACCAGCGCCGGAATAAAGTTTTTCTTGAAGAGCCGCATCCTGCTGGGCAATAGCGTTCTTAGCGTCCTGTTCGGCCTGATTCTCCGCCGCCGCCTCATAGACCTGAAGACCACGCAGACCACCCTCGCCAATCGCCTGAAGCGGGTTGACGCGGTCGGAAGCCATCGTGGCGAGACCGGCAGCCAGAAGGCCGCTCTGGAATGGCGACCATGTCAGACCACGACCACCAAATAGGCCACCTCCAGACGGGGCAGAATAGGCCGGTGAGCGGTCCTGAGCGGCAGGCTGGGCGTGACCCTGCTCACCACCACTCAGAAGGCTGCCAAATCCCTCTCCAATGCCGCTGACGACATTCCCAATGCCCTCGCCAATCCCGGACAAAGCTTCGCCAAAGCCGGCTACAGGGTCTTGACCTTCGTCCTCGACAGAACCATCCGTGGCGTAGGCATGACGAACAACACCGCCGAAATCAAAACCGGGTCTTACTAAACCACCCCGAGCAAAGCCTCCACCGGTATTTTCATCAAATTTTTCGCCCGAAGTATTGAGCAGTTCCTCCGGAATTGGCGGCCCTTGCTCAACCGGCATAGGCGGACCTTGCTCATGTTGAGTATTATGAGGACCAACAATTCCATCAGACGGTCTATCGGCAGCTACTGGCTCAGAACCACCAAATAAGTTCCCGATATCAAAGCCAGCAGATTGTCCCGGTGTCCATGTTCCGGGTTTATCTGCCATCGGCTTTTCGCCGCTAAGCGTGTCAAAAAAACCTCCAATTGGGTCAGACTTCCACGGCTCGGCATCACGCCAATCACCCCAGTATTTTTGACCTGACAAAGCTTTGTCTGCCGCGACCGGTGCATTGCTGCTTTTTACAGCTGGAGCTGTTGTAGTAGGGGTTTCACTAGAAGGAGATTCAGGTCCAGTTGCGTGACTGTGTCCCAAAGGAACCTGCGTCATCGGGAAATCAAATCCCGTCTTGTATTGGTCTGAACCCGGCAACAGATTTGTATCTGTCACACCCTTTCGGGCATTAGCGCCAAAAGCTGTCCACGGGTCTTCTAATTCACCAACACCCGGAGCGTAAGTATAATCAGGCATATGATACCCGGGGCTCGGGTCTTGTGGGCCAACTTCACCCTTATCAATTCTTGGAATACCTTCACCAGATTGAGCGGGTGTTGCCGCACTCGGATTCCACGCAGGCTTATCACCACCAGATGCGGCAGGTCCCTTATCAATGCGAGGCAATCCTTCCACAGAAACCGACTCTTTTGTCTGAGTAACTTCTGGAGCAAATCCCTTTACAGGTTCTTTTGACGCGACGATTGAAGCAGTAGAAGGAGCGGCTTGGGAACCCTTAGCGACAACGCTATTAATTGGCGCCGCTTCAGGGACAAATCCCGGCGCTGATTTTTCTGCTGCCGGCTTGTCTCCCGGGAATACCCCACGGTCACCAGCATGAGCTGTCCCGACAGGGCTTAGTTCGCTGGCCAATTTATCTAAAAAGCCTTTTGGCTTATTAGCAGCAACTGGTTCAATTCCACGCGTTACTGGAGCTGCAGCGACGGGTGATGGCGTCGTCACACTTCCTAGAAGAGGGCCAGATGGGTCTGCTGGATTAATGCGATGGAGAACACTTCCAGCAGGTGCGCCAGCAGCAGCCGAAACACCACGCGTAGCGGGAGTCTGGCGAACAACGTCTCCAGTTTCATCATTAATCAAAACGCCTGACGCATGGCGATGGAACCCGGGAGGAACAGAAGTATCAGAGGCTGCAACTTGTCTTGGCGCCGTAGCACCCGGAGACGACCATACAAGACCTTTTTCCATAGGCTTAGCCATAGGAATAGGACGCTGCGGCATCACATTATAGGCAAGCGAAGGTTTAGATGGGTCATAAGGAACAGCCCGCTGAACAGGCTTATCAGACGCAACAACTGTTTGAGCAGAGTTTGGATTTTCGCCCATCATACTAGCAACAGTTTTACGCAAATCAGCGTTGCGATTATTCCATCCCCTTTCATAACGACCATATTTAGCTGGATTAGCTTGAACCAAGCCATGCATAAAGTTGGCGCGCAAATCTAAAAATTTCATCGGGTCGCCACCCGATTGTTTTAGTAATTGACGTGCACGAGCCGGTCCAGCAATGACAGCTGTGTCAAACGCAGCCATGCGGAGCGCTGGCGGGAGTTTATCCGCTCCAATAGCGTCATAATATTCTTTTTTATAAATATCACGGGCCATATCTTTTGTGACGCCTTTGATATTTAACCCCGGATGCGCTTTTTGACTGATGCCATACATGGTTTGACCACCGGTATCCCCGGGGTTGTAACCACCTTCATAGCTAAAAGTTTTACCAACAATGCGATTAAATAGAGGGTCTCCTCCACCATCACGCATAGCAACACGTCCGCCATCCTTATAAGGATAGCCGCGATATGCTCCCGTATAATCGACGTTATACAAACCAGTCGATTCATTTAGATTTGGGCTGGCAATGCTTGTATAATAACCCTGAACAGGGAAGTTAGCAGGGTCTTTCAGCATGCTTTCGCGCTGGGCTTTTAGCTGAGCTTGTTTAGCCTGCGCATCCGCCGCTCGTTGTTGCTGATTGATTTGACCAGCAAGACCCATACCACCCATGGGGCCAAGACCGCCGCCTTTACCACCCATGCCAGCCATCATCATATATCCAAATACAGGATTTGGATTTTCTTCACCGTAATGTTCTGTCTGCGTGACACTCGGCAAATCAACGCGAGGCTTAGTGTAAAAATCAGGTGACGGCATAGCAGGCTGACCCTGCTCTGTCGGGGATTTCTGTGGTCCAGCGCTGTGAGCAAAACGCAGCGTGTCCATTTTGTTCATTAAGTTTTGGCCTGTCAGAGTTTCCTGACCAGCCATCAAATTCCCAATGCCAGCGGCATCACCGGGAGAGGCAGCATCTCCAAGGACAATGTCACCAAGCCCCTTACCTTCCTGACCCAGTACGCCAAAGCCACCACCCGGAGCTGTGGCTCCCATGCCCGGGGCTCCAGCACCAGCACCACCAGCAGCGCCACCACCACCAGCGCGATGCACACGACCACCATCTGCAAAGCCGCCGAAACCACCAAAGCCTCCGAGCAACGGAATTTCAGGCAGAGGAGGGGCGGCAGCAGCAAAGTCTGTCGGAGGAGCAGCAGGAGCTTCAACGGGCGCAGCATGCATTTGCTCAACAACTGGCGGAGCGTTTAACGGCTCTGCATGCTGTTCAAAGTTAAATCCACCTTGACCAGCCGCTTTGTTTGCATCGCTTACTTGTCCGTCACCAGATGCCGGCTGATTTGAAGTATCCGGAGCACCACCGGGAGCACCGGGAGCAGAGCCCGGCGCCGCGCCTTTATTTGGGTCGAATGGAGCCTGCGCAGGAGCAGCCTGCTTTGGCGCCTTCATTGACGGCATTTTTGGAGCGCCGCCGCCACCACCACTGCCTCCGCCGCCACCTCCGGCGCCACCTTTTCCGTCCATAGCAGATTTAGCGGCTTGCTGTGATTCGCTCCATGTTTTCTCTTTACCAATATCTTTTGCAGGTTGAATCAAAGCACCAATACCAACCTTCTGACCTTCAGCGGCAGGGTTAGAAGGCGCCTGATAAGGGCCACTGGCGACACCTTGTTTATTCACAAGGTCAAAAAAGTTACCAAGTCCACCGCCGCCTTCTTTGTGAACGCGACCACCATCAGCCATCGGCGAGCCAGCCTGCGGATGATACGGATATGATTCACCACCATCTTGCATAAGCGCAGGTGGTATAGTGAAATTATCCGAAGAAAATTGCTGTTGACCTATTTCAGTTGGTTGATTTACCCATTTAGAACGAGCCATTTGGTCGGCTGTTCTTGGGTCAAAAATCCCCTGAATAAATGACGATACATTTGGGTCAACGTTTCCAGAGGCCTGACCCGTTCCGGCCTGAAGATTCCCAAATCCAGCATTCGATGTATCCGCCGCCGGGACATCATAAATTGATGACGCAGACTGACCTGTTGTCTGGCCTGTCGAAGCAGTGCCACCAAGCTGACCAAGATTTCCTACACCAGCTGCTGTTCCAGAAGCTCCCGCTCCACCGGCGCCACCAGCCGCATAATGCTCACGTTGGCTCGGAGAAGGACGACCAAGACCCTGAACAATTTTATGTCCACCGACTTCATGGACGCGCTCAGGAGAATGTCTTTCAATATCCTGAGCCATCGGGCCGACGACTTTTGGATAGCTTTTGGGGTCACCTTTATAACGATACGAATAAAGCTTCTCGCCACTTTCGTCGTCTTTGCCAAGATATTTGATGTCGGTTTTGTCATCCTTGTCAGACATACCAAATAGAGATGGCAGCATCGAAAGAACAGACATGCCCATACCAGCGGCGCCGCCACCACCAGATGCCTGCTGTTGCTGCTGATTGCCCATGCCGAATGACGTTGTGTTCGTCGTTCCACCCATGTTGGGCGCGATACCAGACGCGATTCCAGAATAGAATCCCGCCTGCTGATACGGAAAGGCTTTGGCCTGTAGCCACTGTTGATAAGCGCCTGTAAGCTGCTGCTGCTGCAATTGCTGCTGCTGGGCACCGGTTCCGAGAAGAGCCTGAATACCTTGCAAGGCAGACTGCTGTGCATTTTGACCAAGCTGGCCAAGGCCATAAGCGGCATTCTGCGCCGTTTGAATTGCCTGCTGCTGCTGCTGGTTATATTGTCCAACAGCTTGCTGATACCCTGACTGGTTAAGGCCAGCCAATGTTTGCGCATTTGCAAGCGCTTGCTGGCGAGCTATTTCGGCGCGGCCTTGAAACTCACCCGAGCCACCAAAAGTTCCACGTTGTGCAGCAGCAGAACGACCTTGTTGCTCTTGCTGGGCATTTAATTGAGCAAGATTAGCCATTGTGGCGTTAACAACTTGCTGCTGATATGGGCTCTGAAATTGTTGCAGAGATTGCTGATTGAAATTTCTTGGGTCTGAGTAATTAACAGCCTGATTTGTCAAAGCTGTAGCTGAATTAATGTAAGGCTGCACCATTCCTTGCATCTGACGCGTCATCTCAAATGAACGCATCTGGTCAGGTGTAAATCCAGCTGTCAGCTGACCTTGATAAGGCTCATACGGTTGAGATGTGACATTTTCTGCCATACTAAGAGCACGACGATATGCCGCCATAGCTTCCGGGTTTGGCGTGTATGTGGAGTTAGAAACTCCAAAGTTCATTGAATTTGAACCGCCGCCGGAACCGCCGCCTTTAGAACCCATCGTCTTATTCCCTTAACCGTGCTGCGGGTGATGCATAAAATACGCCCCGACAGTTTTAAACTGACGGGAGTAAAGGCGAATTTTTGCCTGTGTTCGTTCGTTACTGAAGACACCAATTGTCAGGTCTAAGCTGAGACCTTCGCTGGCTTGCTTCATAAAATTCATAAGCTGTTTGGCGTAATTGGTGCGTCGATGGTCTGGATGCACAAACAAAGACAGCTCCAGAAGCTGCATTGTTCCCGGCGCCGCATACCAAATTTCATCAAGAATAGATAGGCAATAAGCTACTGGTTCACCCGGCTCGCCTATAACAGCCAGCATGGCTCCATGTTTGTCATAATGACGCATGACCATTCTAAGGACTTTTTCCTCGTCCATCTCATGCTGAGCGTCTTCTCTACATGCAGTGCGCATCAATGCGATGACAGCTGGGAGGTCGGCAGCGACCGCCAGACGAACATCGGGGCATTCGGTAAAATCAGCCATTATTACCCCAGCTTATATTTTGATATCCGGAAATTATACATCGATTCCCGAATGGAAACAATAATTAGTCTCTGGCAGGACCGGGTAACTTTTTCAGCGTTTTAATGGTATTTTTTCGCTGAGATTTGACGAAAGCGTCAAGAACCTTATGGCCAGCATCTAAGTCCCCATCTCCAAAAAGCTCGACCTCATCAGGAGAAAGTATGAACTCGCCACCCGCTACGATACATGGGACGACACCCTTTGGCTCGTGATATTTGCCTTTGATGCCATATCTCTGAGTAAGCCCAACAGAGCCTCCCTTAGAGCGCTTTTCCTCAATCATCCGTTTGATGACCTCGAAACCAGCGTCTGTATTCCCCTCAGCTAAACTTGAGACGATATCTGCCGGAAGCACATAACTCCCAGAATAGACATGAATTGGCAGTCGGTCAGTCCGCCCCGGGATAGGCGCCTTTAATGGTCCATGAAAAACCTTTGGGTCCTTGGGCTTGGCGGTACTGCCTGTGCCGCCGCCTTTTTCCATAGCTTTTCGCGCGGTGTTTAGAGCGATAGCCACTGCTTGTTTTTGTGGCCGCCCCGTGTGCATAAGCTCAGAAATATTTTCTGAGACAGTAGATTTTGATGTACCGGGTTTTAGCGGCATTTTACGACCCTACAGAATAAGTAACGTTAATAGAAACACCTGCACCAATTACAACGGCAACACCGTCCGTAAATTGCAAGCCAATTTGGGTCACACCTGTCGGGGCACTTGCATCAAGGACAAACAAAAGGCTATTCGCTGGCAGCGCGGTTGTTGACGCGGTGTTATAGAACTGCACAGTTCCTGCGCCCGATATAACGACACAAGTGCTGACGAGACGACCCACGCCCGAGAATATTTGAACAGTTTGGGCACCAGCATACGTCAATGACGTATATTGTCCCGATACGTATTGTATTGAGCGCGTGACACTGTTAACCGCCACAACCTGATTTTGGGCGGCAGTTGTTGAGGCGCTGATTCCAGTATACTCAACCATTTATCGCCTCCCTGAAGGTGCAAATCTGTAACGAATTGAGCCGATGCGCCAGAAACTATTTGCGTCTTTGCTTCCCATTTCAACGGCCATAAAGCGACCACGGAACCTTGGGCACAAAAAAGGTGTTTCTTTTGTAAATGTGTATGGACCATATTCACGCGGGACCTGCCCTGCGTAATCCGTCACGTAAAATTTAAAATAAAGTTCTGCTGTCTGTGGCTCGTCATATTGACCCCATTTAGCATCTGGCAAAATCCAATCAACAAATGATAGGTCTTGTCCATTCGTGATGCTGTAGTAACCCGTTTTGAAATATGAGCTAAGCGGGAACGTCAGAGGCCCGATTGCTTGATTGTTAGACGTTTCGTGCTGGTAAACATAGCCAGCAGAATCCGTCGCAAGCGGCTCGCCAACAAGAGATTGGTCGGCCCACGCGGTCCTATTTGTATATCCATAATCCCAAAGATTATATTGCGCATTGTAACATACATACGCATTCGGAACGCCGTCATATTGATTTGGCGGATTGCCCTGCGTTTCGTCCATCGTCGGAAAATACCAGACAACTTCGTTGAACAACGAATTTGTTCCGCAAATAACCCTATCTTTGTATTTTTCGTTAATATTTTGGAAGATAAAATCCCAGACCGTACACGGAATTGGTTGCGGCGCACCACCGGCAGGGCAGATGAAAAACTCACGGTTTGACATCCAAAAAAGATTACTGCCAAGGAGCCCAACAGCTTTCGGCGCAACAAGACCACAGCCATTACCGATTTTATTAAAGCTAAATGTTCCGGGATAGCCGATGTATTGGGCCGAATAAACATCGACATCCGTAAACCAATATTGCTGCGTCTGTCCCTGAATGCCGCGAACAATCTTTGAGCCCGTCGGAATATTGTAGAAACCCGCATCCGAGTTTCCCGCAATCGACCAGTTACTTGGGTCCTTTGAATCCGACCAGCGAATATAGAGCGGGTTCTGAAGAGGATTAATCGTATCAGAACAACCCCACGCCATCACGTTACCGTAAGGCATTGCAACAAATGCGCCGTTGCTTTTGACGGGCGCGTTGTCAAAGATAGCGAGGTTCTGATAACCGTTTGTATTATTCCAATAGAATATCGGGCCGCCAACAGCCGACGCAATTAGTGATGCGCCTCGGTTGTCAAGATACCAATTGCTTGCCTGATAGGTGTTGCCTGTTACAGGCGGATTGGCGCTGCCCTGACCGTAGCCATATTGACCGTAAGCATTCGTGCCGTAACCCGAGCCAAAGATTGTCGGGCCGTCAACAATCCAGTAGGTGAGGTCAAGATTGCCGTTATTCAAAAAAGCGCTTGCGGATGTCGGAGCCGCTTCATCATCAACAACCGTGAATTTCGTCTGATTTAGAATGCGCGTGACGATATATTGCCCGGCAACAGTCAATCCGCCAACAGGCGTCGGCGTCGTAAAGCCAATACGGTCTCCAATAACAAGCTTTCCATATTGGTATTCAATCGGAAAATTTACTTGTATTTCCGTTGAGCCAGCGTTTGTGATAAATTGCGGAACAGCGCCACCGTTATTTACGGTTGTTGTTGCGAGGTACCCAACATCAATTACATAAGTATTTACGCCTTGCGCCTCGACAATTGGATATGAGTTTTGAAGAATTAAGCCGCCAATAGAAACCGGCGTATTAAAAGTTACCGAGTCATATACGGTCAGGTTCTGAACGGTGTTATCAACAACCGTGACGAGTGACGAACCGGCAACCGTTGATAGATTAATCGGAACAGAATGCGTTTCTATATATTGCGGAGAGATAATACGCAGTTGGTTATTGAACTGTTCGTAGGCGTAGACTTCTGTGTCTGTTGAGACACCGACATACGGGCGTCCGGCAATATCTCCCCACGGCTGAATGTCGTTCGGGATACCGTCTAGGCGCTCATTAATATAGAGTGTGCAGCCGCCACGCTTCTCGACAAGGTTTCCGCGAAAACGGATTTGGTCTGATTCTTGGACGCCAGACGGGTTATCAGCCGCCGTGCTTTCGACGTTTACTCCCGGCACGAGATTTATCTCATTCATCGGCACGATGAGTTACCTCGTCGGAGTGACAGGAACAGAAGAAAGTGACGTCCAACCGGGTCCAGCGAACTTCTTCCGGAGCTCAAGGAGCATGGCGCTCTTCATCAGAACATCGTATTGGTTCGACCACGACTGAGCCTGCGCCGGATTATCTGTTTGCGAACCAAAGTCTCGCATATATCCGCTCATGAATATCATTGCGCCAGCTGTGAATAAGTCAGGGACAAGCTCTGTCAACAGTGTTGTCGTATTCGTTGCACTGAGCGGTTGCGGCTGGTAGGTACCGATAACTTCTGTGACGTAGGGTTGGTCTGGCCACGGCCCGACAACCATTTGGTCTTGCGTCACAAGCGAGAAATATTGCGGGAGAGACGCGCCTGTCGGCGAGCCCCACACATTATTTAGGAACGACAAGGCGACAGGCTGCAAAACCTGCCTCTGTGGGCCCGTGCCGTAAAGAATATTGACGCCCTGTAGCGTAAGAATGACGCCGTAAGGCGCGGACGGCAATGTGAAATTTCGGTTATTTGCGGTCAGATTTGTCGATGAATTAACGTAAACCGTATCAAGTAAGTCGAGTTCGCGATAACACCGGTCTTCCGAGTATTGTATTGCCTGCGGCAAAATCTGCACAAACTCCGGCGCAGTCGGGTCGAGCGCCGTTATATTTGCGATTGTGCTGACAAACGTGTTGTAATCAAGCGCCATGACTATTTGTCCGCTTTATCGTCGAGTTTGTCAGAAATCTTGTCTAATTTATCATTTATTTGTTTCATCGCTTCGCCAAATTCATCCTTGCGGACGTAGTGGCTAGGCAGCGACAACTCGATGGCGTGAACGTCTTCACGAAGCTTGGCGAGAGCGTTCCATATTTCTTTCGCCCACCACCCTGCACCAGCTAGGACTACACCAATTAGGACGTTAAATACGGCTTGTGGGTCTAGTAGCATTGGCGCACCTGATTGTGAGAAGAGGGCCAGCACCTGACTGGCCCCCTGACTAACCATTACTCAGCGGCTTCGGCTTCCGGAGCCGGAGCATGCTTGGCGGCAGCTGCCTCGACCTGCGGGCCGGCCTGAACCTGAAGTGCATTGACCGCCTCCGAAATCTGATTCACAACCTGAAACGGAGCTGTCGAAAGAGCGCCGAGAATGGCGTTCCACTGGGCGACTGTCAGCTCAATTTTCACGATTTCATTTTCCATAATACGCTCCTCTAAGCGCTAGAGTGCCCTAAGAAACATTCTTTGGGCGATTTAACTTGCTTTGCGTACAAGTTAATTGATGTGGCCTGAACTTGCGTTAGGCGGAGAGACTGTGGCGTTGTTTTGATACGCCGACTCATCGCATGTAGTTATTGAAAAATCAGGGTATAATTTTTCAACCTCAGAAAGAGTAAGTTCCGTGCAACGATAAGTCTTATTTCCGTCGCCATCCACAAATTCTAAATAAATCATAGGTCTCTCCTTAACCAATTTGGCTAAATGACAAAGAATCCCAGTTGACGCTAACGCCAGAAGGGTCTCTTAAACGCCATTTATCTCCTGAAACGTAAGCTCCAAGAACTCCTGCACCGTTATATCCCGCACCTACCGCTGCACTATAGCTATTGCCGCTCAATGCAACTAATGGGGTTGTGAAGAAAATACCATATTGCACGTCAGTTCCGTATGTTGCATTGGGGAACATATTTAACAACAATGACCACGTTGCCCCATTATCTCTTGAGCATTCAAAATACAGGGTTCCCGCACTTCCTCTTAAAAAGCTGGCGGTAAATTGGTAAGCACCTAGCGACCCAACACTAAATTCGACCGGGGTAGTTCCGCTCCCTCCTGAAGGAGCGACAGGTACAGCTGGCGGAACGTAAGCTGGAGTCGCAGGCCAAGCCCCTGCTGTTTTTGGCCCATAAACATTTCCTGTCGAAGAATCAAATGCGTAATCTCCGTTTATACCATTAGCATTTGAAGGAGCTGCGCCACCATAATTTCCGGAAATCATATTCCCGTCTGCCGCACCTGCGCTACTCCATGCGCAATTCCCGGAGCCATCAGTGGTAAGAAGTTGACCAGCTGTTCCGGGTGTCGTCGGAAGGGACAATGTCCATGCAGAAGCATTGGCAGAAGAAGCGATTGTAACGCCAAAAGCCGAAGCTGAATTGAAAAGCGTAATATTACCACTGGCAGAAGACGCCGTTCCAATTTTAAGAGTTTTTGCGGCATCATTCCAAGAGAATGCGGAATTATTTTCAGTAATAACTCCGGCCGCTCCCGCGAACAGAACCGATCCAGAAGTAAGCGCTGCGGAAGATGCAAGTAGCGTCCCGTTTCCGTTCGGAAGCGTCAATGTTCCGGATGCGGCAGCCTGAGCCTGAAGCGTCAGCGTCCCAGAACCAGAACCATTCAGAGAGGTTGATGTCCCAAGAGTTCCGTTATATCCAACAAGGCCACCAGAAGCATTAAGATTGTTAGATAGGGCAGATTGAACGCCAGTCCCTAAAGCACTAAGACCCGTTCCACCTTGCGCAATCGGAAGAACACCAGAAGCATTAGCAACCAAAAGACCATTAGCGCTATTGGTATTTTGCGCAAGAGCGGCGGCGACCCCGGTGCCCATGACAATTTCGCCAAGGACATTGCCTGCCGCCTGAGTTAAAATGCTTCCAACATTTCCAGAGGCGATTGGAGAAAATCCAACCGTCAATCCCGCGTCATTGTTAACCCAAGAAAGGTTTCCGGCGCCATCAGAAGCCAGAACTTTCCCAGCTGGACCAGACTGAGCCGGCAAGAGATTATTGGCGGCAGCCGCTGCTGTGCTGGCTCCTGTCCCGCCTTGCGCAATATCAAGAACGCCGGAGCCATTAGCAACCATGAGGCCATTAGCGCTATTTGTATTAATTGCCAGTGCTGCGGCAACTCCAGTGCCCATGACAATTTCAGTTAGCGTTGTTCCGGTCTGCGTCAGAATACTTCCGGTTGTTCCAGAAATAATCTGCGTTGTATTAACTGTCAGACCGGAGTCGTTGTTGACCCAAGACAAGTTGCCAGCACCATCAGACGCAAGAACTTTTCCTGCAGGGCCAGATTGCGCCGGTAATAAGTTATTCGCCGCCGCAGCTGCAGTATTAGCACCCGTGCCTCCCTGAGAAACCGGAAGGACGCCGGAACCATTAAGAGCAGCAAAGCCGTTGGCGGTGCCCATGTTCTGGCTGAGTGCCGTCTGAACACCAGCGCCAAGAGCTGACAGACCAGTTCCACCCTGCGCGATACCAAGAACGCCCGAAGCATTCGCGACCATCAAGCCATTCGGACTATTCGCGTTCTGCGCAAGAGCATTTGCGACGCCCGTGCCCATGACGATTTCTTGAAGCGTCGTGCCGGTCTGAATGAGAATGCTGCCGGTAGTTCCAGAATAAATCTGGGAGAAACCGACCGTCATAAATGCGTCGTTCTCTACCCAAGACAAATTGCCGGCACCGTCAGTTTTCAGAACCTTATTCGCATTTCCGGCCTGCGATGGCAGGAGGTTGTTGGCCGCATCGACAGCATTATTGGCTCCAGTGCCGCCCTGCGCGATGGCGAGAACACCCGAAGCATTCGCAACCATTAAACCATTCGGGCTATTTGTATTGACCTGCAAAGCAGCCTGAACGCCCGTTCCAAACGATGTGATGCCCGTGCCGCCATTATCTATGTCGAGGACGCCGCTAAGAACAATGTTTCCGGTGTTCGGGGAATTCGGCAGCAGGCCGGTTGTGCCACCCGAAAATGAGGTAACAACAACTGTCGTTGGGTCTGTCCATAAAGTCCCACCAGCCCCATCGCAAGTCAGAACATCCCCGTTGGCTCCATCCGCTGGAGGAAACAGAAATGTGACATTATTTGCGGTAACAGGTGCGCCTAATGTAATCGTGCCTCCCCCGGCACTCGGAAGAAGGACTGTGTTATATATAGTATACAGCAACAATGTGCCGTCTGCATCGGGCAGATAGACATTATGTACGCCGGAAGAAGGAGTTGCAGATAGATTTATCGTGCCCGAAACTAAGCCCGGAAAAACAACAGCACTTCGAGGGCCGTCAATAGTGATGCTCATTTTTATCTCCGTGGGACTATACAATAGTCCATGTTGAACCCGCGAGAACCGTTATTATAGATGAAACTACCACAGGACCCGAACTAAGACCGTTATCGCCAACCGGCAATGTATAATTTTGAGTTATGTTTATGGAATTCAAATGAATTCCCTGCATGGATTCGGTTCTCAGAGAAGAAAGACGCCCCTCAAGAGGGTCATATAAATAGTTTGGGTCCGAAGCATATACGCTTTCTGCAGTCCCTGAACTCTGCCTAAGGAATATTGGGAAATATTCAGCGTGGCTAGAAATATCATTGACTACATGAAAACCTCCAAGCGCCCCGATTTGCCCCGCAGACGCGCGCATCGTGACACCATCTTGAACAATTTCAAGCTGGGCCGTTGGAGACAGAAAAACTACCGGCGGCAGGTTGGGGATTTGACGGACAGCCATGTTAATGTACCCTAATTATGATGCATATACTGTCACAGCACCGCCATTCGGCCCAGTTAAGCTAACTTGAGTAATGGCTGAACCAACATTTATGGAGCCTGAGCCAATCATTGTATATACACCATTCCATACAGCAAGATATGAGGCCACCCACGTATTTCCATTAACTAGCACAATATCCACTGTGAGGTCCCAGTTTGCTGCCGTGCCATTAGTATACATAAGAAACCCAGAAGTAGATGTCGTTCCACCAATAGATATGAAATTTGAACTTGACGAATATCCGGTGGTTATTAATCCTCCGGATGTTCCTAATTGGATAAGGCAAGACGTAGTAGTGGTGATGGAAACAGCCAGCGTGATTTTCTTGGCGAAAGATGGGATTCCAGTAACCAATCCGCTTCCCGGATATGTGGCCGTGCCGACTTGAACATCATTTCTCACGTTTCCATATGCGTCAATTATAGACGATGAGGATATAATGTTGCCTGTCGCATTTATCTGACCTGCAATTCCCGAAGGAGCAGTATTAACACCAATTGAATTAAATTGGCTGTTTTGGTTTGTGCTGGTAAAAGTTGCTGCAGAGCCAGTTGTATTCTGATTTAAAATTGGAACATCTGATGCCTGAATTGCAGACATCAATACATTAGTTCCGTTCCCACGTAGATATGTTGCATTTGCGGTAGAACCAGCGAGATTATTAATTGCTCCCTGCTGATTGACTGAATTTGTTCCACCATTTGCTATTGGCAACGCACCAGTAACTGCGGCGGTTAGACTAATTTGACCCCACGCAGGTGCCGCAGCACCATTAGAAACAAGAGGCTGCCCAATTGTCCCATTCGGTATAAAACCTGTTGTATTTGGAGCAGTTTGGTAAAGAATCTGCGATGCGGCGCCACCAGCAATACCGGAAGCGGGAGGGGCAGCGGCATATCCAAGAACGCCCGGAGCGGTAACAACGAGAGAATCACCCACAGAACCAGTTGAAGACATGCCAGTGCCGCCGTTAATAATCGGCACTATTCCGGAAAGTGATGGCGCTGGGTATCCAGTGCAATTTGTTAAATCACCGCTCTGAACAACACCAAGAATTGGAGTTGTTAAAGTAGGTGATGATAAATTTGGATTGTTGCTAAAAACAAGATTTCCTGTTCCCGTCTCATCAACAACCGCCGCACCTAGATTGGCGCATGTTGGATTCGTAAGAAACGGCAGAACACCCGCAGCCAGACCCGTTATCTGGCCAATCGGATAACCCGTGCAATTCGTCAAATTACCAGACGTCGGCGTTCCAAGAATTGGCGTAACAAGCGTCGGGCTATTGCTGAAAACAAGGTTTCCAGTTCCAGTCGTTCCAGTCGGGGAAACCGTAATGCCGTTAATCGTAAAAGGACCGCTAAGCGTAAGGCCACCATTAAGCGTGGTCAGTCCGGTGATTGTCGTAGCACCCGTAACGCTCAGAGTTCCGCCAATTGCCACATTGCCCGCGAACATCGGGGATGTTGTAAGATACGCGAAATTCGCGTCCAAATTGGCCAGAGGTATAGAGCTACCGCCGGGAACCGTGGAGAATATGAACGGAACTGCCATTGTCTTTTCCTAATTACGGACCCCAACCCCAAGGCCAAGGACCCGGACGGTTGGGCGGTATAGCGTTAGGGTAAATTTCAGCGAACGGGACATTATCTCCGGCGAGGTCATGCCATAGAGTCAGGACGCACTTATCGTTGGTAAATAATACGCTACCGCCCGGCGGAAGTATACCATAGATGTCCCCGTTGCGCCATAAAACGTTCTGATTAAGCGCGTTATTCCAGAACGTTGGCAGGCTAAATTGATTAATCCAAGTGTGGAAATCAGCCGTAAAGGCAAGCGGACGATAAGGCGCTCCCGGACCCGGATTTGGCCAGAAACCCGGATTATTAAACGTGACCTGAACGCCCAGATTATTATACCAGTGCGAAGCAAACGCGAAGCTGTTCAGCCAAACCTGAATGCTCTGATTGGACAGCGTCGGCCATAGCGCTCCAGAGAACGGCAGCGTATCCATGCTGGGCGGCAAGCCCTGATGCGTGGCGCAGCCATATGGCGCCTCTGTCGGGCTTCCAACCTCTTCTGCGCACGAACCCGGCACAAGATAAGACCAGCCCGGTATCTCGTTCGTGTTTCCAGCCGCCTGACCCACCTGCTGCGGTGTGCGGACAAATCCGTCCTCGGTGACGCGGACGTAGTCCTGACCTTCCATGTAGATTCCAGTAAAGAAATCAATTCTGTTGACGGTCGAAGCCGGAACCGTCGCAATCGTTACCGGCGTTCCTGCCGCAATCGACGCTGACGGGTCTGCGTAGCTGATTTGAAATAGCTTAGCGGACTGTGAGCCTCTCGCGACGTAAACAGCACCGAGATACGTTCCGAGCTGGCCGTAATGCAAAACGCCGCCGCTCCAAGATGTATCAATCTCTGCGGCATTAATATAACGGTGCGTATCGTTGTCGTATCCTTGCAGCCCCCAGACACCAGCGCTGACCTTGTAAATACCGTTCTTCGTTGTATCAGTCTGGCCAATGACGAGGATTAGCTCGCCGCCTTGCAACTGATGGCCGTCGATAAACTGATAGCCAGAAAGAATAATGTTTGTCGTTGATGCGAAATCGACAGGCGGAAGGGCCGGGTTCGATGTGACGCGGTCGTCCACTTCTGCAGCGCAGTATGGATACGGTCGAGAATTAGCGATAGGCAACGGGTCCGGAGGAATAATTCTTGGACGAAGTTGGTTTTGCGGAATGTCTTCGCACTTCTCACAGACAAGTATTCTGATGTTAGCTAAAGACCTTCCGCGATAGTCAAATTGCCAACGTAAATCTTTGTGGTTATAAACCGTCGCGCAACGGTCGCATGTTCCAAACGCAGAGGGTGCGCTTGGGTTCGCAATTGCTTTTCCACAAAGTGAGGCATAACCCATTTATGTTTACCCAACCCTGAAGTAAGATTTCATCTCAATTTCCATGTTTATCGGGGTGCTCTCCGTAGATGCCTGCAGATACTTCATGTAAGCCTGTTGTTTTAGCGGCATCAGCATCGCGAGCCTGTCCGGTGCATAAATGACAGCCAGCCGGACAGCCAAAGACGCCGTGAAATAATCATACGCAGCAAACGGTATCTGCGGCTGTTCGCCGTTAATAAGGTTTGCGTCCATCGCGCGGGTCTGACGATAATATCGCAGCTCGCCGCCGTCCTGTTGTGGAACTGGCCAAAGCGTAATTGTCGGCTGTAATTGCTGGTTCCACCAGTATGAAGTTGGGAATCCCGGCATCGTCTTGTTTGCAGTTGCCGCCCAGTCGCTGCGGCTGATAGGCATAATCAGCCTATCAATCGGCATTCCGGAACCCGGATTTTGCCGAATATAAACGTCGAGTACGAAAACAGTGGTGTCCGGGACATTGTATGTCGAGACACCTGCAAGCAAGGGCTCCACATGTAGCTCAACCTGCCATAGGTTAATGCCTTCTCCAGCCATCTCAGACTGAACAAGATTACTTTCAAACCGAGCGTCGGCAAGGTGTTGTGTTGTGAGCTCGGTCCTTCTTATCCCGCAACGAGCGAAAGCGCCAATCACAACCTCTCCGAGCGCAGGGTCGAAGTCATACGTTCCGGAAAGGTTTGTGTTAAGAGCCATCAGCCAGCCACCCAGTTTGCGCCATTATAAAACGCGGGACAGTTAATCGCGCCGCCACCGACAAGAGGCGTGAGGAATGTCGGAGGCAAGCGCGTTAACATTATTCAGCAGCCGAAGCTTCAATCGCCGGAACTTCCGGAATCACTTCGCCTTCAATCGTAATCGGCGCACGAGTGATGCCAAGTTCAGCATCAGACGGCTGAGCAATCGTCGGGTGTTCCCACTTGGCGATATACGGGCCGTGGCCGTCGCTGTCGTCCTGCAGGAGGATTGTTCCCGTCGCCGGATGAAAATCATCCACCGTCAATTCAGGATGCTTAGCGACAATTTTTTCATAAAGGCTCATGGCCTATCTCCTAAGAATAGAGGAGGGCGGGATGTTGGTTCCCGCCCTTTTGTTATTAGTTGCTGATGCGGTTAACGAAGATTTGGCTGTTCTGGTAGCCATGCTGAAGGATAGCGTTCATCTGATAGCTTCTTCCAGAACCAAGGTCACGGAACGTTGCGATAATCTGGCCCATGCTTGACCAGCCCACTGTCAACGCCACAGGTGTCGTCGTAACGGTGAGAGGTCCACTGCCGGCTGCGGGCGCAAGACCCCAAGCATCCGCACCACCACCGTAAGCATTTCGACCATAGGCACCTTGAAGAGTAGTCGTTCCGGCAATCGTAGCAATGTAGACCTGTGCGGGGTTAGCACCTCTCCAGTAGAACCGAAGGTTATCAAGCTGACAGTTCGCGTACTCATTGGACCCAGTGGTGTTGGAGCCAATACCATATGCACTCGTGGTCTCCTGAACTGCCGGAACCGCCTGATTAGCGCCGACGAGGGAGACGGTGAAGAATGTGTATGCGTTGTTATTGTCAAGGTTAACAGCCGCAGCCGAAGCTTGGAAAACATACAGTTCAAGATAGTCTGTCGAGCCGTTCATATAAACGGCATCTGACAGTTCCATTGCGCCGCCAGCAGTGAACGTATCGGCTACAGTTATAGGAGTTCCGTTCTTACGAACCTGTATAGAACGATTGAACTCTGTTGTTAGTTGCCAAGCAGCGATTGAACTGACCTGATAGTAGCCGGGAATGGTCGGAATGATGCGATTGTTTGCGACATTCAGCCAGCTTTGCGGGTCAAAGGTCGCCGTATTCAGCGTGACCTTCGTAACCACGTTCTGTGGAACAGCCTGCGCCGCAGAAATCGACGCGCGCACCGAAGCCTCGATACCGACAACCTCTGTTAGTGTCTGGTTGGTCAGCGTTCCAGAGAAGTATGTGCTGTTGGCGAACTGGCGAGCAGAATACGGACCGTTACCGTACATAGCGACGTTCAAATAATCGGTCGTTCCGTTCATATAAACAGTCGCTGAGACTTCGGAGCTAATCTGCCCTCCATCGTTCACATTATATGCGACCAGCTTTGGTGAGCCGCTATTGATGTTTTTGATGATTGCCGTCGAAACAAACCCACTGGAGTTGCTGGATACGCGACCGACGATGTTGTAATAGCCAGCCGTTTTAGGGGTGAACCGCCCAGTCGTATTGTCGTAATAGTTTTGCGGATTCAGCCAGCTATTCGTGTCTGGGGAAGCAAAGCTGGTTATTGGGAAGTAGGTGTTGCCATTGATTGAAACAGACGTTCCAATACTAACAGCAGTATTGAAGGTGTTACCCACCGCAAACGCCACAGAACCAACATTAATCGGCGTGTTCAGAATGACAATCTGGTAGCCAGTGCCAATCGTGACGTTCTGAAGCTCAAGCGTCGCGCCAGGTGTCATGACGATATCTGTCACAGTCGCCTGAGACGGATAGGCCTGATAACCAATAAACGTGTTCGCTGTCAGCGTGACGTTTGTCGTGGCCGTATTCGTAATGACGTAGAGGTCGTTGACGAGTTCTGAGATTCCTGCACTGGACAGAAGTGAAGGAATTGTGCTGTCCGCCGAAACCGGGACATTGTAAATGCCAGATGTTGTGTTGACGATGTTCTGCTGGGTAATGAGTTCGGCACTGAAGGAGTTGTAACCAACTTCAGGGCGGAATGTGCCGACACCGCCGCCCCACCAGTAGCCAATTTGCACGTAATCGGTTGTTCCGTTCATGTAGACAAGGTCGGAAACTTCAACCGAATCATACGCTGTATCTATTACGCCCTGAGCATAAAGAGCGTTATTCTTGAATATGGCGACAAAATTCGCGTTTGTGCTGACATTCTGGTTGGAGATGCGGCCAACAACGCGATAGTAGCCGGCAACGAGCGGGGTATATCGGCCAGTCGTTTCGTCATAGTAGCCGTTCGGGTTAAGTGTTACCGCAACACCCGACCAAATCGCAACTCTAAAGTTCCCGGTGATAACTGCGCCTGTGGTAAGACCTGCTGTGGCGTCACCATTCGCCGCACGGAACGCAATCGCACCCGCCTGAAGGCCCGGATACTCAAAGCTGACGATGCGCCAATTGCTGTTGGTCGAGCTTGTCAACTGAAGCGTAACCGTTCCGCTCTTCGGCAGAACAAATGTTGTCGCGGTGGACTGAACCGGGTAGGTCACTGCATTGTCAAACGACGCCGCAGTCAGGACGATGTTTCCGATAGGCTTCGTGTTGGTGATTGTAACCAACTGACCAACCTGCATACCACCACCGGAAATGGTGGTCGTAAGCGTGATGTTTGCCGTCGAATCAAGAGAAATATTCTGTGACGTGATGTTAACAACATCATACGCTGTGCCCGGTGTTACGACACGCAGTGTGGCGCATTCGCCGCTCTGGATACCCACACTTGCCGCAGAGGCTGCAGGCTCCCACGGCTGGAAGTTTGTGATGGTTCCTGTGAGGTAGAGCGTCGTCCCCAGAGCCGCTGTGTTGCGGATGGTGACAAGCATGCCCGGAACTTCAGTGACGTTGCCCGCCGCCAGCTTTGATGTAATCGTGCCTGTGGTCGCTGCTGTAACCGCCGCAGCCGACGAGACGTTAACAGACGATGCGGTGATCGCGTAAACCGAGCCAACTGTCTGAACAGAAATCGTGACCGACTGCTTCGGCGGGATGTTCAGGTTGTTACCCGAAACAATCTGATACCACGACGTTCCGTTCGACCAACCGCCGGTATTCGACACTGCAACTGTCGTAGCGCCGCTATTGTAAAGCGTATACTCAGCATACCGGACTTCGCCATTCGTGGTCGACAGAAGGATGTTCTGAATGGTATCGCCAGAAGTGATATCCTTGTAGTAAGCGCCAACCTTGGGCAGCGCCACCCATGTCGGAGCCGCGCCTGCGCCGCCAGACGTCAGATACTCGCCAGCTGTTCCTGTCGGCAGGAAGCCTGTCGTATCGGCTGCTGTCTGGTAAACAATCTGATTGGCCGCGCCGCCCGACAGGTTCGTTGAGACTGAGTTCGAAATCGACTCGACTTCGTAGTTGGCGCCCGCAGCTGTCGAGACGATGACCGCCGTGCCACCAGCCGGAATCGTGAAGCTCGCCGCCGTCGTGAAGCCGGGGAACGAGTTCGGATTATCAACCGTCAGGCCTGAAATGACCGCCGAGCTCGCGCCTGTGTTCGTGATGACGTAGACGTTGCCCTCGTTGTCAACAACCGGAATTGTTGCAAGGAAGGCCGTAATCGTCGTGCTGCCCGAAACAGGCTTCACGAATACACCGCCGCTCAAATAGTTCGAGGCGTCAATGACGTAGGTGCCAGAAGCCGCGATGCTTGTCGTCGAGACGAGCATCGTCTTGCCAGCGCCAATCGTGATGCTGGTCGTCGTGCAGTCCGGGAACGAGGCAAAGTTCGGGAACGAGGTAGCCGTCAGAGCGATGTTCGCCGCTGTATTGTTATACAGGACGTAGCTGTTGCCTACAGCATCCGTGAAGCCCGCAGCCGAAATCTTCGCGGCAAGACCCCCGCCCGTAGCGAGCGGGACGTAATAAACCGCGCCGCCCGAAGACGCCGCCCAAACAACGTCTGTTCCGTTGGTCTGGAGGAACTTGCCGTTCTGACCAGCCTGTGTCGGAAGGATGTTCGTGCGGGCTCCCTGAGCCGTTGTGGCGCTCGTACCGCCGTTGGCAATAAGAAGCGTGCCGGCGAGTGTAATCGCGCCATTCGTGGCCGCAGCAGGCGTCAGACCTGTTGTGCCGCCCGACCAAGTCAGAACGCCTGTGTTGTTGATGACGGTGCCAGCAATGCTGATGCCTGTGCCAGCCGTATAATTAAAGATGCCAGACTGCTGAACCCAGTCCTGCAAATCCGTGCCGACCGTCGTAACAGTGTCAGTCTGAATCCAAGACGTGTTCGCGTTGACCGTTCCGTTGAGAACGAAGGCGCTCGCCGCGTCAAATTCGCCGGGCTGGTCGAGGTCTGTAGCGCGCGTCCAAGCGCCACCTGTGTTGACGACATAAACGCCCGCTGTCGCCATGTTGGTCTGGTTCTTGACCAGCACGCGCATGCCAGTCGTGACCGCTGTGCCGTCAATCGTCGCCGCGCCCGTGAGCGTCTGGTTGCCGTCAGCCGGGGTCGTGGCGTAATCAACCGGCGCAAGACGGTTTACGGGCGACGTGATGTTATCGACGTAATCCTTGGTCGCGACATCCAGAAGAGCGGACGGGCTGTAACCCGTGGCCATCGTGATGCCGGTCATGTCTGTAAGCGCGGTCGTTGTCGTGTTCAGGTTAAGAACAGTCGAGCCAAGGGTAAGCGTCGCTGCCTTGAAGGACGGGGCAGCGCCCGCGCCATTGCCAGCGAGATAAGTGCCGGCAGCGCCCGGACCCGCAAACGCTGTCGTATTGGCAGCCGACTGATACGGAACAGTGTTGGCTGTCGCGCCGATGAGGTTTGAAGCGAACTGCGGGTTACCATAGGCGAGCGCAGTACCGTTCGAAACGAGCGCTGTGCCGCTCGCGCCAACGGTCGTAAGTCCTGTGCCGCCGTTCGTGAGAGCAAGTGTGCCTGTAAGAACAACTGCGCCTGTGGACACCGCCGCTGGCTGAAGGCCGGTCGTTCCAGCAGAGAACGAAGAAACACCCGCTGTGCCGGAAGCAGAAATTGTAATTTGACCGGGTGTCGTCGTGCCGTCAATCGTGACGCCCGAGCCTGCTGTAAGTGTCGCCAGCGAATAACCCGTGCCGTTACCAATCAGAAGCTGACCAGCTGTCGGCGCAGCGGTCAGACCCGTGCCGCCCGAGCCATAGCCAAGCGTTCCGGCAATCGCCGGGGTCGTCGTCGGGTTCGTGATTGTAATGCCAGACAGCGTGGTCGTAACAGTCGTGACTGTTCCAGAACCACCACCACCGCCTGTGGCGTTAATGGTGATTGCACCCGCAACCGAGTTATCAATCGTGATGCCCGAACCCGCAGTCAGGTTCGCCAGCGTGTAGCCGGTACCGTTGCCGATAAGGATTTTGCCGTTCGTCGGAACTGTGCTGATGCCTGTGCCGCCACGAGCAATCGGGAGAATGCCGCCAGCACCCGCAAGCAGCATGCCGCCGTTCGAGTTAGTCGCCAGACCAAGAGCCGTTTGAACGCCCGTTCCAAGCGCAGACAGTCCTGTGCCGCCGTTCGCAACATTGAGGACGCCAGCAAGCGTAAATGAGCCAGCTGCCGTAATCGTAACCGGAGCCGAACCCCCGTTAACAGTCAGGCCAGTTGTTCCGGGGCTAAGAGAAACGCTTGTAACTGTGCCTGTGCCGCCAGTCGCAATCCATGAAACGTTCGTGCCGTTTGTGCTGAGCACTTTGCCCGCGTTACCACCCTGAGCCGGGAGGATAGCGTTCTGAGCGCCGATTGTCGTCGTCGCGCCTGTGCCGCCGCCCGCAATGCCAACAACGCCGGAAAGAACAGCATTACCTGTTCCACCTGTAACAGTTAGGCCATTAACAGTTGTGGAGACAGACAGAACGCCACCACCTCCGCCACCGCCGCCACCAGCAGCCGCCCAGTAGAAGTTGCCCGAGCCGTCATTGAACAGCGCATAACCCGCAGTCGCCGGAGCAGTCGCAGGGAGAAGGTTGATAAGCGCTGCTGCCGGAGTAGCTGCACCGGTTCCACCGTAAGCCACGCCGAGAAAGCCGCCGTTGAGAACAAGCGTTCCGCTGCCCGTGACCGGTGAGTTGGCGACGGTAAAGCCGAGGATGCTCGCATCAAGTCCGACGCTTGTGACGGTCCCAATGCCGGGGTTTGTGGACCAAACAAGGCCGCCCGCACCATTATTTGTAAGAACCGAACCGTTGACGCCGTTTGCCAGCGGCCATGTGTAGGAAACAGTGCCAATCGTGAACGTCTGCGGCAGGATGGGTGTGCCGGTCAGCGTCAGATTGTTACCGATAAAAGTCTTAATCTGGGCGGCAGTGACCTTTACGGGTCCAACGCCGAGCGCCTGAACGTCAGCAAAAAGGTCGGTAGCTGTAACGGGAGCGCCTGCGCCAAGTCCGCTGATGGGTGTATTAGCCATTTTCCTACATCCTATGATTAAAACGTTGCATTCGACTAGGCAGACGCTGCCCTATGTTTCGTTACCAATTATACCTTATTCCCTTACAGGAACAAAGTTATTCCTTGTTAAACCGACGTCACCGACACGATAACTCCGGGGGCCGCTGGAGCCGGAGCCGCAGCGGGAACTGTGTAAATCTCAACAGCAGTGTTTGACACGCTCCACATGAGTTCGACGTAATCATTTGCAGCCAGTTTTGCGGTAAAAATGACTGCCGGAACCGAGAAGCCATCAGTGCCGCCATGTGATGAGGTAATCGAAAAGCGGCTGTTGCTGTTGGGAACGTCAGTTCCGTTGAGACGGAACCACAGGTTAAACTCATGAATGTTGCTGTCAGTGTTGCGGACCTGCATGCTAGGAGCGAACGTGTAGACGCCCGCAGCCGCAACCTGTATTTGCGTTCCGGCCACAAGACTGACACCCGAACTATTGGGGTCAATAGCCCCAAGAGCGATTGCGTATGCCGTATTGGCTAGAGCTGCCGTTTGAGAAGCGCTTGTGTCGTAGATTCCAGCCCATGCTCCCGTTGCGGCACTTGCCAGAAGAACCCACCCCGTTGTCGTATGGGAATAAACAACGCCAGATTTTGTAGAAACAGTAGCAGGAGACTGGTCAAGAGTCCTGACCCAGTATGTGTATGTTGTTCCAAGCAAGGTTGTCTTGCCGAACAAAGCACCCTGAGCAAAAGCTGACGGCCCAGCAAAATTAATCGCATAGACGCCGTCATATGTTGAATCGGCAGTCCACGCCAAAATCGTTGTAAGTGTAGGCTGGTCTGGAATTACTCCGACAGGATATGCCGTTGACCCAATATCGCCATCATATCCAGCGCCGGACCAATTAATCGTTCCCAAAAACGTCGGCGGAACCCATACATAACGCTCAAGGCAACCTTGAATATTGATGACGGTATTCGCAGCGCCAGCTCCGGTAAAGCGCAAAACGCTTCTGGATTGGTTCTGGAGATTGAAGGTGAAGGCATTTGCAAAGGACGGCATGTTAATTGCCGTCGCAAGGAAATTTGCAAAGTCTATATTATCAAGCGTAATCCAGTTGCTGATGTTCGCGTTAAGGCCAAGCCAGTCTGTGGACGTGGTGTTAATCGTCAAGCCCTGAAAATAATTGCGCATCGCTGCGCCAGACTGGAACACAAACGGAGATGATGCTCCTGTAGAGTGCGTCGTATTAACAAAGTCAACACGAGTAGAGCCCGTGGCGAACGTTTGAACGCCGCTCATGACCGACTGGCCGCCGTCATGCGCCATGTTCTGCGCTTGAACAACGCAATTTGGCGTTCCTGCCGTCCACGTAACTGCTGACGCATCAATGCCGCCGGAAGCTTCCGTGACTGTTGACGGGTAGGACATGCCCACCAACGCCTTAGTCAGAGTAGCAAACGGGAACGCCGAAGAGCCGTTATTCGTGCTGTCGTTGCCGACTTGCGGGTCAACAAAACGGTTCCACTGGGACGCTTGCGGGTTTTTATTCTGAGCCGTCACATAAACAGGCGTTCCAGCAACCAACGTCGCAGACGGGTTCTGGAAATACATCTGATACTGAACGTTACGGCTTACCGTTCCATTCAGGACGAAAATAATGCCGCCGTTTTCTGCGAGGTCGCCATAAGTGACCTGTGTTGAAACGTCTGCATAAGCACCAGCGACATACGCCTGTCGAACCCATGGGCCAGCAACAACACGATACACGCCGTTTTGGCTTGTGGTTGTCTGGTTCTTTACGAGGATGTAATTTCCTGCAACCGTAACAACGCCATCAATCGTAAGAAGTCCCGTTAACGTGCTATTTGCAGTTGTCGCAGCCGTAACAGGCGGGAGTGTCGGAACGTTCAACAAGCCAGCAGTAATAGCCGCCTGCGTCTGATTTGCAGACCAAACATTGTTGTTTGTCGTGACCAAATCAGAGAAATATTTGCCAGAATCTGATAACGACCCAGTCGCAGTCTCAACTGGAATGTTACCTGTGACCGCAGACGGGACCAACGGCTGGAACGATGTGTTGGTTCCGTCAGATGTCAAAACCTTGGTGTTGGCGCTTGTCTGAGACGGAGCAAGTGCATTAAACGCAGCGTTCGCTGTTGTCTGGCCGGTTCCGCCATTAGCAATCGCCACAACGCCAGTGACGTTTGCAGCTGTGCCTGTCGTGTTCTGATTGAACGTCGGCCAAGTAAACGTGCCTGTCGAGAAATTACCCGACGTCGGCGTTCCGAGAACGCCACCATTCACGACAAACGAACCGGCAGTTCCGACATTGACGCCGAGAGCGGTCGCAACGCCAGTGCCCGGAGTGATTGATGAGCCCCAAGCAGAACCTGTCGATACGGCAATGCCAGAGGCTGGATAAACCATCGCGGGGGGCAATGCCGACCAGATTGCTGACGTTCCATTGGACGTCAGAACTGTGCCATTTGCACCAACAGTCGTCAGGCCTGTGCCGCCGTTGGTAATAGCCAGTGTTCCGGCAAGCGTAATAACGCCACTCGTGGTTACGGGGCCACCAGATGTAGTCAGCCCTGTTGTGCCGCCGCTGACATCAACAGATGTAACCGTTCCAAGCGGGTTTGCAGACCAAGTAGCGTTTGTGCCATCCGTCTGCAGATATTTACCCGTCTGACCCGACTGAGTTGGCAAAAGAGCATTCAAAGCCGTAGTAGCTGTCGAAGCACCCGTTCCGCCCTGTGCAATCGGGATAACACCAGACACATTAAGAACGGCAAAACCATTCGCCGCATTAACGGGATTAACAAACGCAGCCTGAACGCCCGTTCCAAGCGACGTTAAACCAGTTCCACCATTAGCAATCTGAAGCGTTCCACCGAGCGTAATTGCGCCTGTTGTAGCAACAGAAGGCGTCAATCCAGTCGTGCCGCCAGACCAAGACAAGACGCCGGTATTGTTTATTGTTCCGCCAACGACGCTAATTCCGGGGCCACCCGTGTAAGCGATAGCCGCACCAATCTGCGCCCAGCTCATCGCTGTCACGCCAAGCGTTCCGCCGGGGCCAACTGTCTGTGTCCAAGACGAACCTGACTGGCTACCGCCCGCAACAAACACCAGAGCACCGACATAGTCAGCCCAAGTGTTGGCGTAGCCTGCGTATGACCAGCCACCAGCAGAAGCGATATACAGGCCATCTTGTGCAGGATTTGTTTGGTTCTTCACCAAAACAGAATCGCCCGCAACGAGAGTTACGCCATCAATCGTCTGCAAACCAGTAAGTGCAATATTTGCAGTTGTAGCAGCAACCACGCTTCCGAGGTTATTCAGGGAGCCGGTTCTGGAATCAACATATTGCTTTGTGGCTGCATCAAGCGCTGTCGGCGGGTCTTGCGTTAATGTAACCGCAGAAACCCCAGCAAGCGCCGTAACTGTTGATCCAAGCGTAATCGGCGTTGTGCCAATCGTGATCGTGCCGGAGCCCCATGAAGGAGCCGCGCCCGTAGTAGCCGAAAGAACCTGACCGGTAATTCCCGCCGGAATAAACGCCGTTGTGTTTGTCGTCGTCTGATACGGGATAGTCCAAAGGCTACCGCCACTCAGGTTTGTCGCCTGCGCAGGATATCCGTAGGAAAGACTTGTTCCATTTGAAACAAGCGACGTTCCGGCTACACCAGCCGTGCTTAATCCCGTGCCACCATTAGACAGGTTCAACGTGCCGCCAACAACAACATTGTTGCTGGTCGGCGTCGAGGGCGTCAGTCCTGTAGCTCCAAAACTCAGCGTATGAACCGCCGGAGCCCAATCAACTGTATCAGACGCTGTTAGCGTCAGCACATCGCCAACAGCCCCCGTCGCACTGGGGAAATTGTAGATTATGCCGTTAAGCGTAATCGTTCCCCAGATAATCGGGTCAGTCAGCGTGACGTGCCAGCCAGCGTCGGGATAGCCCGGTATCGGTGAGGCCAAAAGCATAGGTGTCGCGAAAGACGACGGAAGCGCAGACGACGGAGGAACCGAGGGAAGGACAAAGCTGTCCTTCACCGGGCTCCCCGAAAGTCTACCTATGCCTTTGTTATAGGTCATGATTATCCAACCACCGGAGCCGTCACAGCAATCGCGCCCCAACCCGTGAGCGCCTTACCGTAAAGGTTTCCGGCCTTTGTGTAGACCGTAGACGGAGCCTGCGCGAATGTGCGGCCCCAGTAGGTGTATGTCGTGCCAAAGATTGTCGTCTTGCCGAAGATAGCTCCCAGAGCGAAAGCAGACGGGCTGTTGACGTTAATCGCATACCAACCGTCGTAAGTGTTATCCGCCGTCCAGCCGAGAACAGTCGTCAGGTCAGAAGCTGTCTTGATGACGCCGTCAGTAAAGGCCGTCGAACCAAGTTCAGAGTCAAAGCCAAGACCCTGCCAATTAATTTGGCCGAGGTAAGTGGACGGAATCCACACATACCCCTCAAGGCAGTTCATCAGGTTGATGGTTGTGTTCGCCGCGCCAGTTCCAGTGAAGCGCATGACGCCACGCTGCTGGTTCTGGACGTTGAATGTGAAGGCATTCGTGAATGACGGCAGAACAATCGAAGTCGCCAAGAAGTTGGAGAAGTCGATATTGTCCAGCGTAATCCAGTTTGAAATGCCCGCATTCAGGCCAAGCCAATCAGCGCCAACCGTTCCCGTAAGCGTAATGCCTTGGAAGTAGTTACGCATCGCTGCGCCAGACTGGAACACAAACGGGGTAGCGTTTGAGAACGACAGGTTGACGAAGTCGTTGCGTGTCGAGCCCGTCGCAAACGTCATCACGCCGGACATAACCGACTGGCCGCCATCGTGCGCGTAGTTCTGAGACTGAACGACGCAGTTCGGAGTTCCAGAAGTCCACGTAATCGAAGAAGCGTCGATGCCGCCCGGAGCCTCCGTAACCGTTGACGGATACGACATACCAACAAGAGCCTTTGTCAGTGTCGCAAACGGCAGCGCCGAAGAGCCGTTGTTGTTGGTGTCGTTGCCGTTCTGCGGGTCAACAAAGCGATTCCACAGCGAAGGTGTCGGTGTCTTGATGACAGCCGTCGCATAGACAGGCGTTCCAGCCGCCAGCGTTGCCGCAGGGTTCTGGATGTAAATCTGATACTGAAGGTTACGGCTGACCGTGCCAGCAATGACATTCATAATGCCATTGTTAACGTTCAGCTGGCTGTAAGTCGTTTCAGTCGTGACATCGACGTAGGTTCCACCAGAATAGACCTGACGAATCCAGTTACCGCCCGGAGCCACACCCGCAACCACACGGTAAATGCCGTTCTGGCTCGTTGTCGTCTGGTTTTTGACGAGAACGTAGTTGCCAGCCACCAGCGCCACGCCATCGATTGTCTGCGTGTTCGCCAGCGTAATGTTGGCAGTCGTAGCAGCATTCACCGCCGGAAGCGTCGGTGTATTCAACAGGCCAGTCGTAATAGCCGACTGCGTCTGGTTAGCAGACCAGATGTTTGTGTTGGTTGTCGTGACGTCGGAGAAGTATTTGCCTGAATCCGACAGCGAACCTGTCGCCGTCTGAACCGGAATATTGCTTTCCACCGCCGAAGGAACAAGTGGAGCAAAACTTGTGTCTGTTCCGTCCGATGTCAGAACGTAGGTGTTTGTCTGCGCCGGAAGCAAATCGTTCAGCGAAGACCAGCCTGTAACTCCAGCGCCGTCTGTCGAAAGCACCTGACCAGAATCTCCCGCATCAGTCGGAAGCGTCAGCGTCCATGTTGTTGTGGATGAAGACGGCTGAAGCGTCAGCGTCTCAGTAGAACTAGAAGCAGCCGCACGAGCAGCACTGCTTCCGCCGCCACCCGAAGACACTGTGACCGGGAAGTTAACAAGTGTCGCATTGGGCGAACCCAACGTGCCGTCAAACGTAACCAAACCGCCAGATGTGTTCACATCACCGGCGAGAGCCGTATCAACGCCTGAACCCAGAGTAAGCGATGTGCCCCAAGCCGAACCTGTCGAAACAGCCAGACCAGCGCCCGGATAAATCATGCTCGACGGAGGCGGTGCCCAGCTTGTTGTTCCAGCGCCATCCGTGGACAGGACATAACCATTCGTTCCAGCATTCGGCGGGAACGTGAAGTCATACTGTCCTTCCGAAACCTGCGAAGAACGCAGACGAACCGGACCGCCACCAAGCTCTGTGCTGTTCGCAAGAGCAAGGATACCATCCGAGAAGCCCTGCGCACCAAGCGTCGGAGTAATCGATGTCGTGAAGCCAGTGAATCCATTGGCGACAACAAACGAACCCTGAATGACAGTGTCCGGCCAAGTCAAGCTGGAAGCACCCCAGCTTGTGCCGTTGCTGCGCAGGATTTTGCCCGACGTTGCACCATTTGCAATCGACGTTCCCCACGCTGTTCCCGTCGAAACAGGAATGCCCGCACCCGGATACGTCATTGACGTAGGCGGAGCAGTCCAGCTCGTGACACCGAGACCATTGGTCGTCAGCATATAGCCATTTGTTCCGGAGTTCGGCGGAAGCGTAAACGTATAAGACCCGTTCCCGCCGCCATTACGAATGGTGACGGTTGAATTATTGAAGCCGTTTTTGCGGCTGAGGGCTAACTGACCTTCGCTTCCAAATGTGCTTCCAAGAGAAAGCAAACCGCTCATATAGAAGAAATTGCCGCTGTCACCATCAAAGTCAGTGCCGTTAGCAAACTGAACCGCTCCAGTTCCGCCCGCAGCATTTGTGGTCGGAGCAGCCGCCCAGCTTGTGACGCCTGTGCCGTCTGTCTTCAGGAAGTAATTGGCAGTGCCCGGATCGACCGGCAGCACCCAATCCCAGAACATATCCGCATCTGACGAACCGCCGTATTTCAGCGAAACGCCACCCGTCGAACCGTTCGCCAACAGTGTAATCTGGCCTGTCTTGCCAAAAAAGGGCGCACCAAGCGTCAGGTTGGCGTATGTGCCGGAGTTGTCGTAGTTGAAATTCGTAACGTCGCCAGCAAATGAAGTTCCGTTCGCAAACTGAATCGCGCCCGAACCGCCAGCAGCGTTCGTAGCAGGAACCGTAGCCCAGCTGGCGATTGTTCCATCCGTCTTCAGGAACTTGCCGGTGTTTGTCGCCTGCGCAGGAAGCAGGGCCGTCAGGGCATCAGCCGCTGTCGTCGCGCCCGTGCCGCCATTAGCAATCTCAAGGATGCCGCCAAGTGTAATTGCACCTGTCGATGTCGTCGAAGGGGTCAGACCAGTGGTGCCGCCATCGAACGAAAGAACGCCTGTATTGCTGATGACGTTGTCGTAAATATCAATGCCAGTTCCAGCTTCATAAGGAACAATCTGGCTGATGCGAACCCAGCTCTGGGCTGTGACGCCAAGCGTTCCACCGGCAGGCGCAGTCTGCATCCAGCTAGAACCAGCGTGATCGCCTTCTGTAATATAGACAACGCCGCCGACATAATCGGCCCAAGTCGTCGCATTCGGAGCGTATGTCCACGCGCCCGCATGGGCGTAATACAGACCGTTCTCAGCAGGATTTGTCTGGTCCTTAACAAGAACCGGAGAGTCTTCATGCAGAGCGTAGCCGTTAAGGGTGTAGAGGCCTGTCAGAGGCGTATCGGCGTCTGTAGTCGTCTCAGCGCCGCCAAGGTTCTGGATTGCGCCTGTGCGGGCGTCCACATACTGCTTTGTCGTCAACTGAAGGTCAGATGTCGGATTCTGCGTAACCGCAACCGATGTCAGGCCAGCAAGCGTTGTAGCCGTCGCACCAAGAGCAATCTCCGTCGTGCCAACAGTCAGGTGGTCCGGTCCCCACGACGGAGCAGCACCAGTCGTCGCCTTCAGAACCTGACCGGTGACGCCGGGGTTAACAAACGCCGTGACGTTTCCAGCTGACTGATACGGAATTTCCCAAGAATTGCCGCCAGAAATGTTGTTAGCCCGCGCCGGGAAGCCATACGAAAGCGTCGAGCCATCAGCGGTAATTAGCGCTTCACCAGCCGCACCAACTGCAGTCAGGTTCGTGCCGCCATTCTCGATGGCGACGATGCCAGTCACATTCGCCGCGTTTCCAGTGGTGTTCTGATTAAACGTGGGCCAAGTGAATGTTCCAGCCGAGAAGTTTCCGCTGACGGGGATTCCGAGGGCACCGCTGTATGTGACGAAGCCGCCTGATGCATCAACATCATTGCCAAGAGCAGTAGCAACACCGCTGCCCAGACTGCTAATGCCAGTGCCGCCGTTCGAAGCCGGGAGAGTGCCTGTGACACCTGTCGTAAGCGGTAATCCGGTGGCATTCGTCAGCGTTCCAGAATTAGGCGTTCCAAGGTCTCCGCTGAAGGTCACAAAGCCGCCAGCTGCGTCTACGTCATTACCAAGACCGGCAGCGACACCCGTTCCGAAAGATGTAATGCCCGTTCCACCATTGGCGACGTTTAGCGTTCCAGCCAAAGTAATCGTGCCAATACCAGTAACAGGGCCGCCAGAAGTCGTAAGACCTGTCGTGCCGCCAACAACGTCAACTGACTTGACCGTTCCTGTGCCAACAGCAGCTTCCCATGTCAGATTGCCAGCACCGTCAGTCGTCAACGACTTTCCAGACTGACCGGCTTGCGACGGCAGAATGGCGTTAGCCGCAGCCGCAGCTGTCGTCGCGCCTGTGCCGCCGTGGGCAATGTTCAGAACGCCATCAACAACAACATCATCATGACTTGCAACGCTAGGCGTCAGGCCAGTTGTGCCGAAGCTCAACGTATGAACTGCCGGTTGCCAACTTGTGTTGCCTGTGCCGTCAGTCGTCAGAACAGCGCCGTTGTCACCATCATTCGACGGCGGCGTCCAAATCCAGCCGTTGAAATCGATATATCCGTAGATAATCGGATTGGTCAGCGTAAGATGATAACCAGCTTCAGGCTCAGAAGAAACACTCAGCAGCATCGGCGCAGGAGTAGCAGAGCCGCCCGTATAACCTGTGACCGGCTGTTTTCCGACCTCGTCCGTTTTCGGAGCGCCAGAAAGATGGCCGAGATTCTTGCTGCTGGTTGTCATGTCACACGTTCCTAAAAGAGATTATTCAACAACAAGATGTGATGTCGGGCCGCCTTGTGCGGTTTCCATTGCGATGAACTCATTTAATGAAGGTTCAAGCAGGATTCCGTTATCCGTAGAAGGAGCGGGCGGGCCGGGGTTCGGCGTGTTGTTCGGACCCATATTCGAGTTGTATCCGGTGCCGTTCGGATTACCGATGCCGCCAGCCTGAAAACCGTTATAAGCGGGCATGATGCCGCCCATGTAGCCGGGACCAGTGGACGGAGACCAAGGACGATAGGCTGAAGCCATTGTATTATCCTTACGAGCAGATAGCGCCGTTCTGGCTGATAGTGAGCTGAGCGATGCCCACGCCAGCAGTCTGAACGATGCGAATGTATCGGGGAGCAGCCTGATAATACGTTTGAGCAGGATAGCTGCTGTTCACCATGTTGACGTCATGACAATTGAACCAAGTCACATACGGAGCAGGAACGGGAGACGCCGGGTCATTCGGGTCGTCCAGCGTGGACTGAACGGTATAAACAACCGGGTTGTCCAACGGGTTCTGATAAATAGCGACCTGCACCGAAACCGGGCCGGGGCACCAAGCATCGCACTGCATCCATTCAGAGAACTGAACGCCGTTTGCGTCAGCGTTCTCAACAAAGACTACTGTAGGGCGCATTAAACTGCTCCACCATGACGCTTGTGCAGCGTTTTAAGCGTTTCAGCGAGACGGGCTCTTTTCGCAAGCGTTGGGTTGTCGCTATGCGCTGCCTTCTCAAGCTTTTTCGCGGGAATTTTTTCGCCTTGGGGAACGCCGAGTGACTTGTGAAGAGCGCCGGGATGCTTGATAGCTCCCTTAATCCAATTAGCCATGTGCGCCTCCTGAAGGAGGAAGCCCCGCCGAAGCGGGGCCACCAAACTTAATCGTTGATGTCAGTCATGCCATCAAACTTCGGACGCTCCGAAGTCTTCTCGGCTTTCGAGAAAGGCGAACGCGGTCCCGAAGCAACTTCACCACCCGACGCGCGAGCGATACGGCCACCAGACTTACGGGCCGGACGGTCAAGGCGATGAACGGGCTTGTCACCCTCAGCCTTCGCATGCTTCTTCTTGGCTTCGAGGCGCTCCATACCTTCGCTCTCTTTGCCCTTCTTGAAGGCCGAAACCTTTCCGCCCTTCTTGAAGCCAGTCTTCTGCTCGGCTTCGCCCTTAACATTCGAGTCTTCACCCGAATACCAGTTGGCGCCCTTATCTGTATCCGAAACCTTCACGCCCTTTTCATTCGAGCTTTCCGGTCCATTCGCGTAGGCGCTGCCGCCATCTTTGCGAGCTGTACGTCCCTTCATAATCCTAATCCTTCAATTAAGCGTTGCCGTTCGGGCCTTGGAGATATGTGATTGTCAGGACACCGCGACCGGGTCCAGCAGCCAAGCCGCCAGCAACCACAACCTGCGAGTCCGGATAACCAACCGAAATCCAATTATCCAGCTGCGTCGGTGTCGTTGTCGTGATTCCAGTGATGCCCGGAGCCAAAGCAACCGCATCCGCGAAATAGGTCGCGTCAACCGTCGAGCCATCAACCGTGTTGCCGATGCTCACCGAATTGGTGAATGCAACAGTAACAGCAAAGTCAATCGACAGAATCTGGCTGTAAGCCGGAATGCTAATCGTCGTCAGGCCGCTAATGGTAGAGCCAGCCGGTGTAACGCCCTCAGCGATAACCGCCGACTGAGCCATCACAACCTGACCGACGTTACCAACGTCAACACCCGGAAGGGTGCCAGTCGTGTTCAGGATGTTTCCTGCCCGGACTGGTCCAGTGAAAGTTGTGTATCCCATTGAATTTACTACCTTTCCTCCTGCAGGAGGTTTCGTCCTATCGTCTCTGCAGCGTCTGCCGGGCCAGTCGATAGGGCTTGGGAGCCCGGATTACACTGCGGACTTATCCGCAGTGTGTTTTTCTAAGTAATCGGCAGCGCTGCGGCAGATTTCTGGGCTGTCACGCAACAAACCGATTGCTTTGTTACAAGCATGGCAGAGAAGGGCGCGGATTTTCCAAGGACTGTGGCAATGGTCTACAGCAAGAGTTTTAACTTTGCCGTCTCTCATTTCCGTCTCTGGCTGATGGCAAATTGCACATTTGCCATCTTGTGCCGCATTCATCTCCGCAAATTGCTCTAACGAAAGATTGAAGCTGTCCTTTAAGGCTCTTGCTTTCTCCTTTTTAGGAGTAGCTGCCCGATAAGCCCTTGAGTGAGCAATTCGCCCCTCTCTCGTGCTTAAATCAAACAAGCCCTTTAGGCTGATAGACTCTTCCAGATTTTCATAACGACAATCATCTTTAATGCCGTTTTTAGTTCTGACTCTGCCTACCGGCCAAACGCCTGTCATGTAAAATATCGCCAGACGCGCTGCCGTTACTTCACATCCATCCAGACGAATATACCGATACCCACCAGTGTAATTTCCACCCGCTTCGTCGCCAGCAAAAATATTCTTGGCAGGATTAATCTTCCACACAAACACTCCGGTCTTTGGATTGTAACTCAAAGCTTCCAGAACGCGCTCATGCGTAAGATTTGGTATCTTAGCTTCACCCTTCATTTTAACCTCCGATGTATGATGCGAAAGAACCATACACCGGAGATTTGTATTAGTCAAACGAATATGGCCTTAAGCCATAAGTGTTTGATTTTTAATGGGTCGGGAATGAACCCCACACGCTTCGCCAATTGTAGTAGCCGAAACTATAACGTTCATATCCTTTCACAAGGAGGTTGTCCGTAGTGAAATCCACCTGCATGTCCATCTCATACGGAACACGTTCCATGTACACCAAGCCTTTAATGTTGGTGAGCAGGAACCAAGCGTAGTTCGATGTCAGGAAGTCCATGACCATGTAACCTTCCGGCAGGCCGCCGGCGGTTGTATGGATGGCATTCACGTCGTTGTCTGCTGTGCCCGGACGCAGTTCGGTCTTCGTCAGGCGGATGGCGACGGGCTCAAGAGCCGGCGGCACAATCAGCTTGCGGCCACGCGCGAACATTTTCAGTCCGGCGATGTCCTTGAAGTTCTGACGAATCGAGACCATCGCATTGAGCAGCGACGATTCATTCAGGTCAACCTGAACGACCGGCGTGTTCGGGATGGTGCCGCCATCAATCGGATGAGCCAGCGAGCAGAGCGACTGACCGTCACCACCAATCGCAGCATTGTATGTCTGCGCGGTGTTGAGCAGGTTCGCACCGTAGATTTCCTTTGTCTGACCGAAAGATTCAATCAGGCCGAGGTTCGTCGGTGTGAACTGTGTCTTATACAGGTTGTCGTCGATGGCTTTGCGAGTAATCGCGTAGCCAAGGCCGATTTCGTAGTGTTCCTGATTATAGACGTAACGCTCTGACGCGTTGTTGTCGAAGGAGACAGCGCCACCTTCGGTCTTGATGGCCGCGAGACCGAGGTAACGCATTTCAGCGGTACGCTCCAGCGCCATGTTTGACTTGGCCTTTTCGAAGACCTTGTCCCACTGCGACGGAATCTGCGGATACTTACCTTCAACACCCCGGAGACCGGGGAGGAGAAGGTCGCGAATAGCCGAGAGATTAACAGCCATTGGTCCTTACTCCTTAGGCGATGCCGGTGACAGCACTATTCGTGCGGAGCCACTCGTTGTTGAAGCCAACTTCGACGTAGTTATAAATCGACGTCGCGTCGGTTCCGTTCGAACCCGGCGGGTCCAGAACCACGTTGGTGATGATGAACGGGTAGGTTGCTGTTACGCCGATTGTATCGACAAAAGCACCAGACTGCTGTGTCAGGGCATCGCCTGTACCAGCATTCAGTTCGCAATACTGACCAACCGGCGATGTGCCGAAAGCTGTCGGTGTGCCTGAAATCTGGAACCCCGCGCCCGATGTCTGCACGATGAAGCGCGCATTCGGGTCGTCAACAACGTAAGCGATAACGTCGCCTGTGGCGTCCGAACCCGGCCAATACTGCGACCAGACAGTGCGCTTCTGCGATGTCGAGAGATACTGGCAACCCCAGAAGATGCCAGCCAGCGGCGCAGTGGCTGTCGAGCCGCCAATCGCCTGTGTGATATAGCCCGTTGCAGGAACGAGATTGATGACAGCGTCACCCTTATAAATCGGGGTAGCGTTTGTTGAAGCAATCCGGCGGGTCGAAATGCGCCAGTTCATGGGGCCATTCGACGTGTTTACCGGGCGAAAACCGAACGGCGCAAAATTGTTAGCCACGGCTTTCTCCTTTCATACGATGGAGAATGTCGTTGACTGACACGGCGCGTGACAGAAACGGACAGATTGTTTTGGAGCAATCCAGCGCGGATTACTGAAAATTCACGGGTCTAGCCCGCAAAGCTTGACGGCGGATGACCGCCAAACTGGCAACGATGCCCCACTAAATACCAGACGCATCAGCGCGACTTGTCCGGCGCGGTGAGGAACCGCAATGCGCGAAAATCTCGTAATTGTCCCAAAGGGGGCATATTACATTTTTGCAGTTTGTATTTTATGCATTTACGGCTGGCTTGTCAACCAAGATAAAGAGGGGAGGCTTCCCTCCCCTTCCTATTTTACTCGTTTGGAACAGCAATCCGTTCATGGCTTTTCGAAAAACGCTGAACCTCACGACGGCCAAGGTCGCCCGCGCGGCCATCCTTCATCTGCGCCTCACGGGTCAGAACAGCCTCACGGGCAGCTCGGGCCTCTTCAGCTCTGGCTTCATCCGTAAACATTTTAGGCCGTTCCATCAGGACTAGACCACCAACTTCTATGGTCTCTCCCTTCCAGTTTTTCGGCATAAGCTCGGGATGACGGCTCAGAGGCACCGGCTCCCAACCGGCCAACTCAATTGAGCGAATGCGGTCAATATCGTCTTGACCCATAACGCTTTTGAGTTTCCATTGATAATCGAATCCATCGGGCGGAGGAGGAGCCCAATATTTATCACGCTCTCCGCCACCATCAATCAGGTCGGGATTGCCGCGAAGCGCCCGAATACGAGCCTCGGCTCGGGCTCTTGATTGCTCAGGCGTCTCTTTACCAGTTGCCGGAGCGGATGAAACACCATCAGACGCAGCCTTAAGCGCCTTACCCTCTCGGGTGCGCATGTCAATGTTTGTCTCTTCGTTCATAATCTAAATCCTTAAGCTGACAGCTTTCCAGCCTTGATAAGAGCCGCTTTATTGCGGGCATAAGTCTCAATTGCCTTATCACGGGGCATATCGGGCTCAGCCATAAGAGCGAATTCAACCTCATCGGCTCGCAAAGTCATAGTGTTTTGCTGACCAGAACGAGGGCTAACTGCCGTCGCAGCTGACGAAACCGGTGCAGACGGAACCGACTTTTTGGGCGGAGCCGTGTTGCTCGAAGCCCTCGTCGGCTGTTCATAACCAACCGGCTCTTCGTTTCCGTCATAAGCCGGTTCAGTCGAAATGCCGAGGCGGCTTTCAATAAACCGAAAATATTCCGGCGATTCGGCTGTAATGCCATCTTCGACAGCGTCCTGATGGGCGCGTGTCAGCTTGCCAATCTTGTTGACGGCGTCGGGATGCTCACGAAGCCACTGAGCCGACTTAGGCTGAAGCCTCGACGCATACATCTCAACAGGGTCTTGCGGAATGTTGGGCTCGAAACTCGGAACCTGCTGCTCGTAAACGGAACCCTCGGTCGGCTCCTGTAGGCTCTCCTCAATGCGCTGCTTGCCGTTCTGAAGCTGCAAAAGATGCGCCTCAGCCTGTGACATCATGCGCTGAGCACGAGCAGCCTGAGCAAAATCTCCAGCCGCCATAGCCGCAGCGTAATCGCGTTCAGCGTTCGCGGCAGCCTGTTCGGTAGCGTCAATTGCATTCAGAATGATTTTCAGGTTTGAGTCCTGAACTTCATTTCGCGCATAACCAATCTGCTGGGCCTGCTGTTTTGCATAAGCCTCTGCCTGCTGACGAGCCTCACGCTCTGCCTGAGCAATCTTTTTTTGGTGCTCATACTGGCGCTTCAGCTCATTTAGAGCTTTTTCACGCTCATCAATTCTGGGCTTTTCATCAACTTCAGGCTCAGGTTCTTTGTCCTTAACCTTTTGAACCTTAGGTGCAGGTTCTTCAATTTGTGCTTTGTTATCTTCCAAAGCAACTTCTGTAATAGGCTCGTCGGGCAAAGTAACCTCGACGGCGCTCTCTTTAATATCGTCGGCCATGGGAGCGTCCCTTAGTAAATTGTATCAGGCGATGATACACGCATGCGGATATGCAAATCCGACACAATACGGCAAGCAACAGCTTCATTTGAGAATGACTTGCCGGCGGGATTTAATGTAACTGGAAAGCCATCGCTGGGGCGAAACGCAACCCAATCGCCAACTTTAATGTCGCGAAAGGCGTTACCGTCTTCATCCATATAAGCGGTGGGACCAAGCTTAAGAACCAATCCAGCCTTCCCTTGCCATTTATCCTCCATGCGTGTCGCATCAGAAAGGATAATGCCGGACTTGGTTTTTTCAGGTCGCATATACAAAGCAACGAGAACATCATTACCAAATACTTCAAGACCTGAAGTATCACCTACTTTTTGAAGCAGCTCCTCGCGCGGGTCCACTTCATGACTCATGAGGCTCGCGGGCATCGCGATTACCTTTCTCTGTCGACACCAATAATTTCAGCGTTGGCGTCTTTCGCTATTGCGAGAGCGTCTCGCAAACCCTTTATTACTCCAACCCGATACCGCATATCAGCCCAGTCGACTGCGCGTCCACTAACTAATTCTGCAGCATGTTTTTCGAGTTGAGCACCTAATTCCTTCTCTATCAGTTGATAGAGGCGCAAATCGAGATTCATCAAATCTCCTTATGCAAATCGGCTCCCGAACAGCGCGCACGGGAGCCGATAGATTAATTACGATTTCTGCTCGTCGCCGTATGCATCTTTTTTCTGCTTGCGACCAAAACCGCCGCCAGCACCGAAGTCCATTTTCGGGTATCCGTGCTCGCCCTTTTGGGCTTTGCGATACGGAACCTGAACTTCAGTGGCGCGACCACCCGTGGCGCGAGGCATCGGCATTCCCGGTCCGGGACCCGGCATAGGCGGTGTTGACGGAGGCATTCCACCCATCGGGGGCGGTCCACCAGCACCCGGGGGCGGGGCGCCAGCACCAGCCGGAGGCATCGGGGCCGGAGGAGCACCCATCGGAGCTTGACCCGGAACCGGGACCGGCATAATCGGCGGAGGAGCCGGAGGCTGACCACCCATGCCCGGCATCCCGCCGAGGATGATGTTCACGTTAGTGCGACCACCCTTGGCAACGCGTTCGCCTTTGCCCGGGCCGCTCGAAGCGCCACCCGGCATATAATCCGAGAACGCGCCACCAGCGGCCTTAGCCGGACGACCGTCAACCGAATTTTCCCGTGTTTCCTTCAGGACATTCGAGCCTTTGGCGTTATAAGGAGTTGTAAGCATTCCGCCGTCAGCGCGCTTTGTGCGACCACCACAGGACTTACCCGTCAGGTCTTGCGGCTTCACCATCTTCCGAATCAGAGCGCGGTCCATCGCCTCGTCATCGTGCTTGGCTTTGCCGCCGGTAGCACGAGAGACTTTTCGGGCCATTTTGCCAGTTGATTCGTGTGAACGGTCCTCATAGTCCTGCTGATGGTGACCCTTGGCCATGCCGCCACAGGCTTTCGAGACCTTGCGAGCCATCTTGCCTGTTGATTCGTGCGAACGGTCCTCGTAATCCTGAACGCGACCACCTTTTTTGCGAACCGATGACTGGTTCATCGCTCCGGGGGTGAATTTAATTGTCGGGTCAAAATCGACCTGTTCCGTCGTTCCCGAGGGGACAGGACCTTTGCCGACCGCAGTGCCCTTCATCGGGGCTTTGCCAGCACCAGAGGCGAAGGATTTGCCCTTACGCGGGGCCTTATCCAGACGCTTCAGGCTATCGGCGCCCATGACTTTGCCGCCCTTTTTGCGAGCGGTGCGCTCCGGGGTGACTTCCGGAGGAATGTATTTCGAAGAGTTCAGGGGCGCTCTACCCGCCTGCTCATTCGTGTTGAGCGCCGGAAAGCCAGCAAAATTAGTAGCCTTGCCCGTCGATTCGCCGCCGTAAGAACGCAATTTTCTATCATGCGATTCTTTCGCAGATTTTGAGTACTCATGTGCCATAATCTTAATTCCTATAGGATTTACCCTTATTCGCAAAGCGCTTGCGGGTGAGGGGATGAACTTTCTGATGGCCAACCAGAAAGTGTGTCTGCTTCAGCCTGAAGCATCAATTTCTTTAGTCGTCTGGTTTCAGCACCTTTTAATGCTGAGGCCCGGCGCTGTTCTGCAGTAAGACAAGAATTTAGTTGAGCTTGTCTCATTTTTTCGCGAACTTCAGGTCTTTTTGCCGCTGTATTTTTGCTTATTTTTTCTCTTACATTTGGGCGCTTGGAAGGGTGATTTTCCCCCAAGGCCAATCTCGCGGCACTAATTTTAGCGCGAACTTCTGGACGTTTTGATGGATGATTTTCTCCCATGGCCTTTCTAGCTGCACTCATTCGAGAACGCGCTTCTAAGCTCATCGGGCCACTAAATTTTGCTTTTACTTCCGGCTTATTCAAAGAAGCTTTTAGTTTTTTTACGGTTTCTTCGCTTCTTTTTAATCCTTTTGCCGACGGAGGAAGTCCAGCAACATTGTTCAAGTTATAACTTGGCTTCATGTAATCCAAACAGCCTTGCTCAATCTTAATCAACGAATCTTCGTTGCAATAAATAAATACTTGAAATTCAAAAACAGACTTGTCTTCTTCGGCATTCCAAGCATTTTGTAGATAATGATTAGCGTGGGCACCTTCTTCCAATGCCTTAAAATGCTGATTTTTACGAGCCCTCAATCTTTTGCTGGACCCCACATAAAACTTCCCCGTCCGCATGTTTTTGATGCGGTAAATCCCACAATTGATGTTTACATTCTGCGGAATCATAAAAGGGGCGGTCCGTGGATTGCGTAAAATTAACAGCGTATTATATCACAACATTAATAATTATCAAAAGGAATTTGTTCCTATTTGACACCGGCCCCCGTATCTGCTATTGGATTAGACGCATCAATGGAGAAACACGATGACCTTGGAACAGTATTACGCCCTAATCAGATTGATTGAGGCTATCGTTGAAGATTTTGAATACGAAGATGCGCGCTCGGCCACAAACAAGCGCAAGGTCACGGAAGAAGTTGAGAAGATACTGGTGGAGAAACTAGATGGTTAAAAAGATTCTTGACGGTATTGAATATTTATCGCCGCCGTATACAGCAATTGAAAGGTTTAAGATTTATAAATCATGGGAAACCGGCAAAGGGCCAATGACTATTTGCTCAAGCAAGTATGACGGCAAAAAACCGCTGAACGTGGCGTTATATAAAAAGGAAAAGGAGAAACACAATGGATAAAATACAACAAATAGAAAAGTTACAAAAAGAGTTGCAACTATACGCATCTGACAGCCAACAATATCAAAATATCTGTCAGCAGATATCTAATATTGTCAGCGAATCAGACGGAAAACTTCAATGGGTGGTAGACTCTTGTGAGACCGTTATCCATTAAGTCTCAGGCGGCGTCTCCTCGTCTTTTTCCGGCTGAGCCATATAAGCTCCAATACCCGGTGCGCCAACAAGGCCAAAGTGAGCAAGTGACGACGGGTTTTTAACCTGACGCACTTGAGCTGGAGACGTTAAGTATCCGGCCTTTCTGTGCTCTCCCATAGATTGCAAAAGCTGCTGTTGAGCCATTCTTGGAAGTTTTTCTAGCCCCGGGAACATCACTTCATGAGGCTCGATGCGATTGCGGATTCTATCCCAAAGCATCCATTGATTTGCAAATAGGCCCTGATTATTTCGGGCCGCGTCGGCGGCGTTTTCATCAAGCGCCCTCAGATAACCGGGCGAAAGCTTAACAACTTCCTTGGGCTCCTGCACCCAGTTAACGTCACGCAAATGTTCTGGAACCCCCTTACCAATTTCACCTGACGGTGTCCTCAGTTTAGCTGAGCCGTGCTTGTTGACGTGCTGCATAACCTGTTCTACATATGCACCGCGTCCGCCGGGAGCTGAAAGAACGTCGCTATATCCCTTGACCTGTTCTTTTTTAGGTTTGTCTTTGTTGAAGTAATTAACGACCTTCTTTTCAAATTCTTTCTTTTCCTTTGGATTGGCAAACAGGCTGTCATTCAACAACGACGCCATATGCCTATCAATGGCGGAAATATCAGCCGTTTTAGGATTCTGCCAAACAGTAGCAAATGAACCTGTCTTAGCCGAAAGACCCGGCACCTGACTGGCAATTTTTGTAACAAAATTCATCCAATCTTCTGCGTGTGTTTTTCCGCCTTCCTTGCCTTCTTTGAATCTAAAAAACTCTGGGTCCTTCTCCATCATCTTGGCAAAGTCGGAAATACGGGTGTAATCCGGAGAACCAACAGCTCCTAGACCACCTTTATTAGCGGCCTGCAAGCCAAATTGAGTTGCGATATTAGCGCTTAATGGACCTCGAACTGTGCGCTGAGCTGTCGATGGAGGTTGTGTTTCCAACTCCCAAGGGGTCATTTTTGCAATGTTTTCGATGTCTTTGCCACCCTCTTTTGCCATCATAGAAGCAACAGCAAACTGATTGGGTGTTAAAGGATTGTTCGGGGAAATCATGCCCATCAAATATTGATTGAACATTCTTTCCTTACTCACATCTCCCTCAGGAGACATTGTCGTCATCATGCGATTGTGAATAAGACGATGAGTATCTGGGTCTAAGTCATTAGGGTCAATTCCCTGAGACTTCAAATGGAGCAAGTCATAATATGTGAATGGCTGCTCAGTGTTTTCAATTCCGCCCGGAACCGTAATTGTCTTGCCGTATTTCGTTGTTATCGGAACGAGACTTTTCTCAAAAGCTTCGTTACTTTCTGGCCCAAGATTTTTAACTCCATGCTCTCGACCAAATGCACCCCAATCGGCAGGCTCAAATTCATGTGGCTGTTTGCCTTGGAACATAAGCGGCTGTTCTTCGCCATACGCTGTTCTGCCGCGCAATCCTTCGGTTGATTTCTTGGCCGTCTCTGCTGCTTGCAAATATTCTGGTGCTATAGGCTCAACGGCCTTTGCAGCTTTTTTGCCAGTTCCCAAAATCTTTTTTGCGAGACCAACCGCCTCACCGGCCTGAGCCTCACCGGGCTCCATAGCCGCACCAGTAAGACCAGCACCAACTGCCAAGCCCTTTAATCCTTTTCCCGGCAATCCAGCTGCAGATAGAGCGGCGTCCATTACAGTTGGCGCGGCACTACGCCAATCACGATTTGACACAGCCTGACGGAATTCCGGAGAAGTCATTTCTTGGCCAGCCTTGGCCAAGTCATATCCCATCATAGCTTCACCAAGAACTGGTACACCATACGCAGCCATTTTAGGGGCTCCGTATTTCATGGCATTGTATGTCTCACGGTCCATTTGAGGAAGCTGCGGCTCGCCTTTATTCAATGCCTGCTGAACAAATTCATGTGCATTTGGAGACGGTTTTAATTCATTTTGTTCTCTATTTTGCTGAGCAAGATAGTTCATGTAGTCCAGATTTTTCTGGGCCTCCCAGCTAACAGGAGACGATTGCGTGTCTTCGACCGCTCCGTCCGTCGCATATGCGCGCCGATTGCCTGCAATACGCAAAGCATTTTTGACATCATCATGCATGTTAATAGACCCGCCGCTGGCTTTTTTGCCTATGGATTGAATATATGCGTCAACATCAGCACCTTCAGGCGGAGGCGCTGCAGTAGCCCATTCTGGAAGAACACCAGCTTTTTGGTCTGCATATACTGTCGTGTCACCGGTTGCCTGAGCGTTATGAGCTTTGTGGGGCCCGTAATTCACCCAAGAGTTCTGTCCTCGCGTTTCTGCAGCTGCTGCTGGTAGTGCTTCTGGGCTGAACATTCGACTATGGAGCTGATACGCCCGTTCCTCACCGGCGCCACGAAAAAACGGGTTGCCCGGGCCAAAATGGCCATAGACATCATGAGCAATGCGGAAAGCGTCATTAGCTGTAGCATTTGGCAGGTCTCCTACCTTACCAACGCGTGTCAGCAACGGATTGTTGGCAGCCGCATCAGATAGCGTTCCAAATCCTGAATCTGTCGGATAAACATACAAACGACCACGATTAACTATGTCTTCATAGCCAAGCGCTGGAGATGCAGCGTAAGGGTCTTTTTGTCCCGGCTTTAAAAAACGAAAATCAATACCAGTATCTTTAGCGGCACGATATTGAGCCATCGTGTCTTCAATCAGTGCATCATAAGCACGTTTTACGACTGGGTCGTTTGGGTCGTGCTTCATTCTTTCGTAAGCTTCAGCAACACGCGCCGAATATTCAGGATTAATTGGCGTAAATCCCTTAACCTCTGGGTCTCGGCCTTGAGCGCGAATTATTTTATTGGCGCTTTCTTCAAGGGCATGAATTGGGCGCGCCTCAACACGGCCAATGCCGGGCAAATTAACGGTGGCAGGTTTCCCCGGAAGACTTAGATATCCTGAGCCCTCAGGCATCAATTTACCAAGGCGCTGACCAAGTTTTATTAGTCCGCCGGGGCCTCGTTGAGCCCTTCCGCCCTCAGCTCTTCGAGTGCGACCAAGAACGTCAGAGATGAGTTTTCGGACATCCTCTCGCGCGTAAGCCGGTAAATTTCCTCCCGAGAGAGCGGAAGCTTCACCTCCGTATACGGTGTGTCTAGGATTGAGCAGTTCTCGGTCTCGTTGTGCCCCAAGTAACCGCCTATCCCAAGCCGCTGAGCGGTCTCCAAATCCATAGTTTTCTCCTGCCTCAGGGAAAGAAACATATCTATCCTCGGAAATAACAGGATAACGGTTTTTTAAAACGCTAGCAACTTCTTTTCCGATTTCTTTCGTTTCTTCTCCGCCGGGTCCCGCAAGCATGGTCATCCGCCCCGCAGCAGGGTCAGTTGAATGCCCTTCGGTAAGTTTATGGCGCAGAAGGGTTTCATAGATGTCATGAACATCATTTTTCCCAATTCCCTTGGGTACACCCAATGTCAACAGACCGCTTCTTTGAGCACCTTCAAACGGCTCTTTAGAAACCCCCATCATGGCGTCTTGAGCATACATTTCACCCACATCGCGCATGGCTGATGGCATGTAAGCCGGGTCATTTAGGTAATAAATTAAATTTGGATTGGTGGAGCCCTCAAATCCACCCAGTCCCGAACGCAAATTCCCGGAAATTCCGGACCTTTCTTGCCAGCTCGGGAAATGACGCTGCACAGCTTCGTTTGTAATGACGTTTTTGGCCCGATTTGGTAACGATTCCCATGCTTCTTTAGCTTCTGGAGCCCAATTTTTGCCCGGAGCAACCTCAAAATACATTGCAGCCTTGTTTAGAGGCTTGGAAGCGGCCAATCCACGCTCAATTACACCCGCCATAGGCTTCAAAATGCTTGCTTCAGCCTGATTCGGTCCTAAATAAGCGGGGAAATCGTGACTTTCGACGTATTGAGGCAGTTGTTGCTCGCCAGAATGTAGTTGTTCCTGTTCAAACTTGCTCGCGTCAGCACCCGGCTCGTTAACTTCACCACCATCAGCGAAAAAATGTTCCCCAAAACGCTCACGAAGCATCTTTGTTTTCATCGCAGGGCTGTTTGGGTCATACAAATGTATGCTTGCAGGGTCCATTCCTGCTTCGGAAAGAGCCCCTTTTGTCTTTTCAAAATAATTGCTGGCTGGAATCAAAGCTCCAGCAAACTCATCCATGCCGACTGGGCGCAATGGCTTGGCTTCGAAGTAGGAAGCAGGTGCTCTACGCAAATTTTCAATCAAATTGTTGACACGAGCAATGTCAAATTTATCCGCTTTAGGATAATGTTTTAAAAAATCTGCTTCGTCCCCGCTGCGGAGATAATCAATCATCGCCGCATTTAAATTTTGCCCATAATTTTTATTTTCAGGATTAACATGCTTGCTCTGCAAAAGTCCGGCACGTCCTTCCATATCGCTAAGTATATCAGACCAATCTCTATTTTGTTCATCAAACGGCATGTCTTTGCCAGCTTGTTGAATTTCTTCAATCGTTTTAAACTTTGGGCTGGCAAGTGCTTTAATTAATCCAATGCCACCGGCATTTCCAGTTTCGCCACCTTCACCACCGGCAATATTTCCGCTACGCATATGCTCAATAACATTCTCAACTGTAGGAGCAACACGAGTTTTATCTTGCGGGCTTTTATAAATAAATTCTTTAAGTTTATATCCTTCTGGGTCACTAACATAAGCAGCAAGACCCTGACCCATAAACGGGTTATCTTCATAATCTCTTTTAATGTGCTCAACAGCTTTATCTCTATCTCCTTCATTAATTTCTAAATATTGTTTTGCTCTGGTATCCATCAACTCAGGAATATCACCAGAGGACTGATATATTTTTGGATGGCGTGGTGTGTAAGCATCCGCGCGCCATATTGGATTTTCTTCAGTCGGGACAGCAAGGTGAGGACGCCCAACAAGAACCGTGTCACCGAATTGCGACATATCTAATTCCGGCCTAGCAATTGCCAAACTAGGAGCCGGTATTGTTCCCTCAAAACGCTTCATAACATCAGGCAAATGACGGCCTTCTGTGCTGTGAAACACTCCAAGATTTGGGCCTCCCTTCATGCCTTGACCGAGGCCGCGAGCGTTCTCAGCAGCCTTCAACGCCCAATCCAATCCAAACCTGCGAAAATTTGCCTGAGCGTCCTCTGGCATCATTGCAGCGCCAGCTATGCCAAGAGCCTTAGCAGTGCGTCCGGGAAGACCTGTCGCGCCCATTGCAACTTCAGCGGGGCTTCCAGATTTCATTCCCTGATAAACATCATAGGCAGCCGATGCTGGGGCGGCTGGTGTAAAGTATCCTAAATCTTTTAGCGCTTCAGGAGCGCCGTATTTCATGCGTTCGTAGGCTTCGCGGTCCATCTGAGGAAGCTGAGGCTCCTGCTTATTCAGAGCCTGCTGAACAAATTCATGCGATGTCGGCTGCGGTTTAATTTCATTTTCTGAAACGGCTTTCTCGGCAGTCGGAGCTGCGTATTGCTCAACGACAGGTGAAGGCTTGGCGAGGTCGCCATATAATTCCTGATTCACAAATTCATGCGCCGTGTCACCGGGCTGAGCCTCCGGTGTCCCGCCATCTTCATAGCCAGAGCGAGCAATCGCTTGGTGCAAGGGCATACGTCCTTGACGTGCGAGACGCAGAGCATTTTTAACGGCGTCATCCATTTTATTTGTCCTTGCGGGCAGCGCGCATATTATCGACGAGATTTGGCCAAGGACGACCAGCAGCTTTAGCAGCAGCTTTAGCAGAAGACTTTTGAGAAGAACTTAAATGCTTAGGCTTGCCTAGTCCCTTAGGACGAGGCTTATCCCAAACTTCACCGCCATCCGCGTGACAGTTCCAAGCGCGCAAAGATTTATTAATACGACTATCTGGGTCATTCGCCGTTTCAGAGCTTGTAAGCTTAGAACGCATCCCTTTCATCCTCGCACAGAAGCTATCCTTGCGAGGCCCACCTTCCGGCTGAGGCGGTTTAATATCATGACCCTGAGCCTTTAACGAAGCACGACCCTTGGCGTTCAATCCGCCGCTGGGCGATTGACCTTCTTTTCGGGTCCAAGCTCCACCACCGCTTTTGCGGCCAATCCTATCACCAAAACTGTCAGTAATGTTTTGCGCCAAGCTAAGAGCGTCTTTAATTTCTCCACCTTGAGCGCGACCTCTCATGTCTTTAAGAATGTCGTTAATCGCGGCGTCTGACGCCGGCGCTGGTGGATGCCAAGTAAAAGCGTTCGCCGCAGTGGAGCCGTGCGAAGGATATTCAGCCGGAACAGGTGGCCTAATGTCGCGATAAGGCTGCTGCCATTCCGGAACGCGGGTCAGTTCTTCGGGGTAAGGAGTCGCTCCGGGGCCATAACGGTTTTGCGGAGACGTGGTTCGCACGTCAGCCCGCGAATGTGGCGTGCTAGGCGTAATGTCTTCAGTGCCGGGCGTACGACCTTGAGCGTCGCGCAGTGCGGTTTCAATCATAGCGTCGTGCGCAGCGGCGCGAGACGTCTCCATCCACTTGGGCTCGGGTTCGCCTGCAGTCATCCCAGAACCGACGATACGAGTTCCGTCTTCACCGGGCACAATCGGTGCTGCAGGCATCCCGGAGCCAAAATCACGGTCTTCAAGAATGGCGGGTTCAACATCTCCACCATCCTCACGCTTCAATCTAAAGTAAGGGTCTTGGTCGATAATTGTATTAACTCGACCGCCTTTTTGAGCTTGGGCCGTATTCTGCCATTCCATAGGAACAGGTCCGCCATCGGCCATGCCCATGGCCTGCATTTGAGCGCCGTATGTGTCACCACCAAAAGCTTTTGGCAACCGATTGGCAGCAAATTTACCAGAGCCCGGGATAACACCGAGAGCCGCCTTAAGGGCCGAAAGATAATCGCCCTCAGCCATGCCTCGCCCAAGTTTATCCCCGGCAATCGCTTCACCGACCCCGGGGACATAGTAGGCTATATCTGCCAAACCTTCAGAGGCTCGGCGCCGTTCGGGAGATGGTCTTGTATCTCCCATAAGCGTATTAGCAATTTGTTCTTTAAGCGAAGGACGATACTCACGAAGCTCAGCCTCGCGCGGAGCAATTCGTTGATTAGCTACGCGCAATGCGTTTTTTATCTCGTCAGACATATCATTCACTCGGAGGAGTTTGTTTCATGAACTGAGCTTCGCGCGCAGCATCCTCAGCCCGCTTTGCCATGGCCTGCTCATGCAAACGCTTGGCGGCGGCTTGGTTTTCTTCCTTGGCCATGTTCATAGCCATCGTGCGGCGCTGCTCATCAATGTCCATTTGCTTGTTGGACATCGCATTCTGCAAGTCTAGTCCCTTGACTTTCATCTGATGCTGACGGTCTGCAATTTTAGATGCATCCTGAGCCATCATGTCTCGGTCTTTAAATTTTTCCTGCTGATTTAATTTGTCTTTATGAACGAGCTGAGACTGCTGAAGCTTCATCGCCTCAAGCTGCAACTTGCCTTCACGGTCCTTGGCGTGATTGACGGCATCAGTTTTTGCAATCTGACGCTTAGTCATGGCTTCGATATTCTTAGTCTGAATATCAGCCATCTTAACACCTTGGTCACCTTGAGCCTGTTGAGCACGGACAGAAGCGTCAAGCACCTTAGCCTGTGCAGAAATCATGGATGCCTGAGCCTGCATGCGCTTGGTCTCGTCAACAGGCGGCGGACCCGGAGGCGCTTTCGAGAATAGGTCTTCGGCGTCTTCAATGCCAATCATTGAGAAGATACGGCCATAGACAGCCTTCTGGTCGAACGCTGACGGATTTTGCTGGGCGAGTGTGTAAATCGCAATCGCCTTCTGAATGCGCATCGTCTGGCTGGCCGTGTTCGGGTCAGACTTTGGAACGATGTTATTATTATCAAGCGCGCTTGCCAGCTTTTCGGCGTCACCTTGGAAGTTCGGGTTTTTGTTGTTGCGCCACAGAGCTTCAGGGTTGCGGCGGAACATATCCTTGAGAAGCGCAAACTCTTTTTGCTGAGCCTGATGCATGCGCTTGTGAACGGCGTTGACGACCTTGGTCGCCTGCTCAATCATCGCAATCGTCGTGCCGACCGGGGCATCATTGCGCCCTTCGCCAACTGCAGTCTCGGCAGTGCCGCCAAGAGCTTTGGCGTTCTGTTCTACGTTCTGGATAATTTGGATAAAACCACCAGTCACATCACGATACGGCAAAGGCATAAATGCTTGATTGAGCGGAACGCCATCAACGTCAAGCGGGGCAATCTGACCCGGGCCTACTCGGATGTTGGTCGTCTGTTGCTTTCCCGTCGAACGTGCCATGACGCCCCCCGGGAAATTCGCCAACATTCCGTTGTCCAAAGCGATACGCCAAGCAGCCGTAAGGGCGCGACTAGCATTACCCAGAATATGAAGTAGACCCAGATTAACACCGGGGAAAGCAGGCACAAAAACGTATTCGACAAACACTTCCTTGCGGACATAGCTGTCATCTCCTTCCTCCCACCAGCGGCGGATTTCGAGGATTTGACGGCTTTCCTTGTCGATTGTGACTCGATACGGAAGCGGGAGGCCAGTTTCCTCCCCGTCCTCTTTATGCTCAAAACCGTTTAGGTTTAACTCGCAATAACACTCGTAAATTTCACGGTCTTGCTCTTCAAGCCCGTAAGCCATCTTTGGCATCATGCCGGCAATTTCATCCAGCTTGCGGTCAACAATGTTGAGGTCGGGTGAAATCATCCCGCTGTCTAGCGGAACATCTCTCCACGCTTTAACCAGCTGCATCTGTTTAACGATTGACGGACGCATGCGAGAGCGATGCGTGATGCGCCCGCAGGCTTCGAGAGATACGGCGCCGTCGGATAGAATGATATCTTTGCGGTCAATCGTCTCAGAAACAGGGCGTCTTTTGAGCGGATGAAAATATACCTTTTTGTAAGATTCTCCGCCATGACCCAAACTAAAAAACATCCTATCCGTATCCGGATAATATTCAGGAGCGCCAGAAGTTAAATAATAATTGAAGTCATCTTCCAACTGCTGCGCAGTTTCATCTAATTTAACAGTGCTGTCACCTTCATTGGAAACTTTCACAGGTCCGTCAGCAGGAAGCATTTCTCCGCGGGCATTGGCTTGAAATCTAAGAACTGCATCAAGCAACAGAGGATGTCTTACTACTGATATTCCTTCGTCCGAAGGTTCTGAACGGGGCTCTTCTAGTTTTATCCCAAGCAAATCAATACCACGGTCAATATCAGCTAATCGCTGTTCTTGCCGACTGATATCATCTGTAATTAATCTCAGCAGCTCGTCTGAAATAGAACCCAATGTTCCAGAATCCACATAAGCTGCCAAATTTGCATCATGGTCTTTTGAATCATCATCAGGAGAAAGCCCAAGACCGCCAAAATTTATCGCGACCTCTCCTCCCGGAAGGTCAATAACTATTGCATCAGGCTTTAATTTTACAAGGTCGCCCAAATCCACGACCTCGCTTCCCGGCATTTCGGGCGCCTCGGGCTCTGGCTGACGAATGTGACGCGGGTCTTCCATTACTTTTTACCTTTATTTCGCGAAAGAGCCGCTTGGCCTTCGACTGAATTAACATATGCGAAGCGATATCCGCCTACGCTTTTTTGCACTTTAGTGCATGTTTTTGAAATGCCTATCGCGCTTATTCCATAATATTCTGCCGCATCTTTTCGGCAAAGAAACGATTTACCACTATCCAGCTCAATAACAGCTACTGATTTTGGGTTATTTTTGCCCTGCATTTTTATTGAATGTTCAGGACGCTTTTTGCCAAACCAATGGTTGTTTTCACCCGATGATTTTTGAGAAAGTATTTTTCGATGTTCGTCATCCCAATGCTTGCCAAAATTTGGGTTTCCCTTTCCTGAAAATCTTTTTTTGTATTTTTTTATTTGTTCGGGAGAATATTTATAACCAACAGTTCCATCCCCGCCTTCTGTTACATTGGTTAATTTATCTTTTAGCAACGCCCGCCGAAAAGCTATTTGCATCTTTTCCCTGCACTTCGCTGATTCAGGAAGAACATAATAATCAACAATTTTCACAATCGGCCTTAGCCCAGCAATTTTCAGCTTGTTGACAATATTCATGTAGTATTGATTTTGCCTTACAAAGCTATTGGCGCGTTTAAGGGCTCCAGCGCCATTCAGGACAATGCTAACACCAACATAAAAACATTCGTTGGTATCAGGTCTCCAATGTTCATATACAAGTGGCATCAGTGCGGCCCCGAACACTCTGATTTGATTAGATTTTCTGCCATTTCCCTAAAATATACGACATTTGTGTTCAAAACTTTTATTTCAAAAATTAATTTTCCTAATTCTTCCGCTAACTCGCTAACTTTTTCGCCGTCTGATTCCGCGATTTGTGCAAGTAGTTGATTCATACGAGCTTTTAACTCGTCTGATTTTAACTCCATGTCAGCAAGGGTGCGCATCGGGGTTTGCCCGCAAATATCGGTGAATATATTAAAATACTTGATTTTTATGAATTTTGCAAATGGAGCGGGCGACTGGATTCGAACCAGCGACGAACACCTTGGAAGGGTGACACTCTACCCCTGAGTTACGCCCGCATTATGGTGCTGCTAGATGGAATCGAACCACCATCAGAAGATTACAAATCTACTGTAATACCATTATACTATAGCAGCAAATCATCTTTAATCCTTCTCTACCAGAAACACTTGGTCAACCTCAAGGTCTCCAAACCAAGTTCTTGCTCTGGCCTGATGTGTTCCGTCCGGGATGACATTTTCCAAAGCACGGCAAATTGCTTTCATCTCCGGTCCGTAATCTCCCATGGTCCAGCTTACTGTGCAGGCTAGTTCAAGAATGGCTTCGGCCTCGCGCTTGGTCAACTCAAGAACAATAGAGATGTCGCTGTCTTTTGGCTCTTCGGCGGTTTCCTCATCCCAAGTTCTTACAAAGAAATAACCCCCGCAGGAATCAATTTCGTGCTGTGGATAGCCATTCGCCAAAAGCCATTTTGTAGCGTCAACCACGCCATCCGGGAAGACTTTTGGGAAGCCGTATTTCCAACCAGACGGCACATCAATCATGCGGACCTTTGTCATTTCAATCCTTCAGCTTGCGAATCTCAGCAGCAATCGCCGCCTTCCGCGCCGCAACTCGCATCCGGCTAACGACGTGATTATTCACCGTCTCAAAGTTCTCGACAATCTGAGCGGCGTCCTCAATTGCCTTGTTCTTTGCCCGACGCAACTCCATGATTTCCTGACGCGCGTCGTCAAGCAGCATTTCTCTGGCGCTATACAGGGAACGCCCGTCGAGAACAGCAGCTATGCGTTTCAAGATATCAATCATCATCAGGCATCCAAAGCCATACAAAGAATCCTGCCAAGGCTCCCCCGGTCAGCGCGACGGCATACTGGAGGAGTTGCTCATCCGTCATGATATCATTGGCTCGACATCTGATACCGTGGCGTCCATTCTTGCCGTAGTGATTAATGGCTTGCTGTATGGGTCTGTCGGGTCTTGGGCAAGCCACTGGACAGCGACAGGGCCAACGCCTTTGGCCATGAAATACCTTGCACCAGTACCGGGCTTTCCGTCCCAGCTCTGCAGATAGGTAAACTGAAGCACGTCTTTGTAGGACGAGACTGTGTTCGACCAATCGCTCATCAGAGATTCGTAGGCCACACACTGGACGCCCTGCGCCATAGCCGGAGGCCAGCTTTGAAATGGGTCCATCTTGGGCTGATTGACGTAGCTGCCGCCGATTTCCTGCACATTTCCCCAGCCAATTCCCGGGTTCATGACAACCTTTTTGCCGCCCGGATAATCGTCGCGCCACTCCATGACGCCGTTACTAGGAGAATATTTCAAATACCAAGTGTCTTTCCAATTCAGGTGCGCGTCGTAATCGACGTAAAGCATTGAATCGGAACCCTTGTCATAGGCAAAAACGCTTGTAATTGGGGGCATTGAGCCGTCAATAGCCGCATAGTCAAACCGGCGCAGCTTGCCCGGAGTTTTCCAAAACGGCCAATATTCAACTACGTTAATCGTCGTCATAGCTCACCCCTTTTGGGTAGTGATATCACTCATCTATGGACAACTCAATCTCATTATCTTCCGGCTTGCACTTTTGAAAATGGCGCCGGCAATCTTTTGGCATCTTATTCAAGATATTACCATCGCATTTAATCTCCATGCTCTGGAGAATTTGCGCCAGCTCATAGGCTGTGATGCTGCTTAGTGCGTCAAGCTTATACCAGTTGTCGTCACTCATCGGATATCTCCAATCTCCCGGGCTCTTCGCTCTTTGCTTTCGGTATTAATGGCGGAGGCGTCAGCAAATCACGCACCTCTCCAAGTATCAGCTCGCGATACAAAGGGCGCGCATCAAATTCCAAAGCATCCATCATTGGCTGCAAAACATGCAAAGCAATTGCCCTCAGCGCCGATTCGCCCCGGGTCTCGCCCTCAAAAGGCATGTCCATGGCCGAATGTATCTCACGCAGCAGTGATTCGCGTTTTATCATCGATGTGCTCTATTACGATGTCCAATTCTTCCCAGCTATCAGAACCATCGCGCCGAACCTGTAGGCGCTCGGATATGACGACCAAATCATTGAACCCGTGCTGACTTGTTGACGACCTGACACGTTGAACCACTCGAATATCCACAATTGGCTGCTGCTTCTCGCTCGGCATGTGTGCCAGTCCCAAAGGTTATGAGGACAAAAACCGTCATCGACAAAATCAACGACGCCATGATGGAAATGATATCGCCGTCACGCATCACTTGGCTGCCAGCTTGCGGATATGGTCGGCGGCAAGCTTTCCGAACGGGCTTGGATTGTCCAGCAGCTCGGCGACAGGCTCACCGACACGTTTCAGCACAACATCCAGCGCAGCCTCTGCTGTTGCCGTGGCGTCAATATGCTCGCTGCTCAGCATAGCATTAGACATTGCCATAGCTATTTCATAAACCAATTCCTCGCGAGTAATCATCAGAATTCCCAATCGTGCGTTTCGCCGATGCTCACCTTGAACTTCAGCATGTCGAGCCTGTCCCGAATCACCGTGGCATCATAGCCATTCCATTCCAAATCCGCTAGCTCTTTCTCAAGAGCCCTGATTATTTTTTTAGTTCCATCATCTCACCGTCTCCACAAATGCGCTGCGCTTGATGCAGTAATACTCGCCGCGTAACGTGCGTATTGCCGCACCGTTATCCGCAGAGCATCGCTGTTCGAACTTGTTTTCATCGTCACGAATATTATTGCCTATCGTGGCGATGGCGACAAACACCAGCATAACTACCCCCGCCAGCCATACCAAGAGGAAGCTAATAAACCATGTAGGCATCACTTCTCATCCCTTCACATTCAAAACTTGGCGAAGACGATGCACAATCTCAACAAGGTCTTCTTGTGCCTTCATGACAGCGCCAATGTCCTTGTAGGCCGCAGGGCTTTCGTCAATTACGTCCAAGTCCTTGCGACATTCGATGCCCTCAGTCGCTTTGATGTGCTCCTCAAGGCTAATTGTCTTCTTCGCCTTGATTCGGGACATCTTGCGACCGGCGCCATGCGAGCATGAGCAAAAAGCGTCTCGGTTTCCTTTGCCGCGCACGATGAACGAGCCCGTGCCCATGGAGCCGGGGATGATGCCAAGGTCATCTTCACGAGCCCGAACAGCGCCCTTACGTGTTATCCACACATTCTTGCCAAAGTGATTCTCCTTGGCGATGTAGTTGTGATGGCAGTTGACCGCTTCGGCTGTGACCGTGAGTTGCGGAAAATACGTCAGCATAACCCTCAGAACATTACTCATCATCGCTTTGCGATTAAGAGCCGCAAACTCCTGAGCCCAGTGAACAGCCTCAACATAATCATCGAAGAGGTCAGTGCGCTCAACAAGATACGCCAAGTCTTGGTCAGGCAGGAACTTGTCAATGTAATACCGGCGCATTTCCTCTTTGGCTTTTTCGATAAAATACGTGCCAATACGATTGCCGACGCCTCGTGAGCCCGAGTGCAGCATCACCCACACACGGTCTTCTTCATCAAGGCAGACCTCAATAAAATGATTGCCTGTGCCCAGTGTCCCCATGAACTCCCAAGTCTTATGAGACTGGATTTTAGGGTGCTTCGCAACAAGTTTGGCGTAACCTCCTGCAAGCGCCGTCCATTTGGCGCTGGGGCCCTCTATATCCCCTTGCCAAGTTCCCTTATCGTTCGCTCCGCCATTGTCCGTGCGACCATGCGGAACCGCCGCCTCAATGTCTGTGCGGAGCGCATGCAGATTGTCTGGAAGGTCGTTTGCTGTAAGCGAAAGCCTCACAGCCATCATGCCGCAGCCAATGTCCACACCCACAGCGGCGGGGATGATTGCGCCCTGCGTGGGGATGACTGACCCGACAGTTGCGCCGATGCCGGTATGAACGTCTGGCATTGCTGCGATATGATGATAAATGAAGGGCATTGATGCGGCATTATTCAGCTGCGCAATGGCTGATTCTTCAACCGGAACGCCTTCGCAGAACATTTTAACACGAGGGTTGCTCGTCATCACTTCTCATCCTTGTGCAGCTTCACATCGACAGGCTTGCCGTCTTCGAAGATGATTTCGAGCTTCGCAACGCCTTCACCGTTCATTAGCGGGCCATCGCATAAAAGCTGAACTTTCGAGTCAAATCCTACGTATGGATTTATAAAAACCCAACGGCTCGTGCGCTCGGGGATGTTGATGAGGTCGTCTGGGTCTAAAAGAGAGTCGGTAAGAGCGCTCATTGCCGACAATGGACCACAATTACGAGCAACTAGGCCACCCTCTCGGTAATATCTTATTACCTCAATGTCGGTGTTCGTTGTCACAGCCGCAACGATTGGCCAAACATCTTTGAAGTCTGTGCAAAGTATCCGCGCCTTACGGCCATCGCGGGTCTGGACAGGCTTTGTTGGGTCAAATGCTTTTGTCATTTAAATCCTCCCCGCGCAAACTCCAAAGCAGCGATTATGATTGCCGCAACGAAAGCAAGCGCGATAAACGCAAAGAAGGCAGATATGGCTGCTGTAAAAGCCCAGCCAATGACGGTTATCATTTCCATTAGCGCCAATACCTCCGATAACGATGCCGCCGATGATGGCGAGCGGGTTTGTCAGTTTCGTTAACACGTTCTTCAGTCGTGTTAATTTTTTCTTCTTTTTTTAACATTGGCTCACAAGCTTCCCTGACCAGAACTTTCTCAGCCGGTGGCGCCGGAGGCGTCTTCAAGACATAAGCGGTCACCGCCTTCTCCCGAACCTTAAAGGTCTGGCAGTCTTCACGGGATGTCACTGATGGCGTGGCCGCAATCATGCAGCCAGCTCCAACAAATAAACCCATCCCAAAAAATATGAACGGTGACGCGCTTTGCATATCAACCTCAGAACAGGGTAAGTTGGCCAAGTTTCTCGGCGTATAGCTTGGCAAGCTCGGCCTTTTCTTTGAGCTTGGCGACCTTGTCTTCGTCAAACAACATGCGGCGCACGACCTCGGCCAAAGCGTCAGGGTCAAATCCTTCCGACTTAGCCTCAGTCTTCAAGTCTTTAACTAGCTCGGAAACTTGCTTTTTTTCGCGTTCCAGCGTGGCAAGTCGGTCAATATATGTGTTCAGTAGATTTGCACCGGACATTTTACTCTCCTGTTAAAAGCCTCGCCACATTATCAGCGAGGCCAATCTCCCCGGCTTCTTGCGCAAGCTTATCTTGGGCTTCGGCGGTTCCTTCGGCGGTGGTGGAGGCTTAGGCTTAGACAGCTCCGCCGTGGCCTCCATCAGCTTTTTCTCTCGCGCCTTCTTGGCACGATACTCTCTGTCACGCTGCCGGCGCTTCTCGGCCTGCTCAGGTGTCTCATAGTCAGGCTTGCCACGGAAGCGGTCACGCGCCTCCTTCCACTTCTGCTTGATGTGGGCGGCATATTCTGGGTCAATCTTCATCCGAGCCTTGATAGCCGCGTAGCGTTCTTTCCCAGACTTCGGAGGATTCTTGGCCAGATACTTGTCACGAGAGGCCTGCTGACGCTCTTTATCGAAAGCAATCTGCTCCTCTTCCGTCCGACCGCTACGCTTCATCCGCCTCAGCAAAGCGTTGCGCTCGCGAATCGCAGGGTCTTGGTTCCGGCGCTTCTCGTTCCAGCCTTCCTGATACTTCTTAACTTTGTCTGGGTTTTTCTTATTCCACTCACGCGCAGCGCGGCGAGCGTCTTCGATGTTTTTATAGGCCACGACGTTTTTCCCAGAATGGTTCATATGCAAACGGGATTTCCCACCAGAAACCAGAGCCGTCATCAGCTTTGAATAACGTGGGCTGGGGGTTAGGCAGGCGTCCGTCTTCTGCGGCTTCGCGGATAACCCGACGCGAAACTTTGTCGACCTTCACATATAAATCAGCTTCATGATGGGATATCCGACAACCTGCAAATTTTAATGCGTCATAAATATTTACCATTGTGATTCTCCATAGTTGCTATCTTGCTAGCACCCACGGAGGCCGTTGTCCATACCCTTTTCCAAAACAATCTTGGCCTTATGCCGAAAGCATGTCTCCTTAGATGCGCCCATGCGTTCGCATACGCACTCAATTAGGCTAGATGATTCGCACACCAAGGGGACGAGCGCGGCCTGCAGCTCGGCAATCCGTGTTCTCAACTCGCTCACGTAGTTGGCTTGGTCTTCGTTCATGAACATGCCCAGTGTCGGCCAAGGAAGTAGCCAATGCCAATCAGCGTGGCCATAACGCCAATCATGCTAATCACTGCCCCGAAAAGCATGTTGTCCAACTCTTTATCATAATTGTCCATCACGCTTTACCTTCCTGACTTTCTTCGGAGCAGCCTCAAGCTTCGCCACCAGATTGTCAATCTGGCGCTGTTGCTCCTCAAGCATCTCGCGAGCTTCTTTCATCAGCATCTGAGCGCTCGGAGATAAATATCCAGTCTCCCAGCTCTTAAGCTGCTGGATGATTCTATCAACTCGTTCCATTATTTTCTTCCTTGGCGGCAATCTCATCGCGCAGAGCGGCAAGAGCAGAGCGAGCTTGGTCCCGCTGGTCTCTGGCGGTTGTTATCTCTAACTCATAATTAATGCGCAGATTGTCCAGTTCTTTCTGGTTTCGCGCATATATGTCATGAATAATGCTGGCGAACTCATCGCTGCGAATGTTCATCATTTCCACTCCATCTTGTTGCGAGCCCGGACAAGAATGCTGTCCACCGTCCGCGTTCCAATACCAAGCTCCTCGGCAATCTGCTTATAGGTCTTGCCGGCGTTCTTCATGGCAAGTATCTGCGCCTCACGCTCCGTCAGCAGATTAGGGTTCTTCAATTGATGTGCTGCACCGGTCTTCATTTGTCCTCCAAAGCGTTTAGCGCATCACGTAAATCTCCATACATCACAATGACACGCTCGGCACCATCCATATTTTTAAAGCGACCGTCGAGCTGCAAACAACGATTACCAAACACCATCAATGCCGCCTCAAGTTTGGCAATACGCTTTTTCAGGGCTTTCTTCTTTAATTTTTTTGTGCTGGGCAAAGCGACACAAAACGGGTCAAACCGCGCCGATTCACCTTCAGTCTTTATCTGCGCCAACCCAAGATAATTTGTCATTGGTTCACCATCTTCGCTCTTGCCTTAGTCAATATCACCGCGACACTTGCGCGCTTGATTCCCATCTTATCGCCTATCTGCTGGTTCGTCAGCCCTTGGCCGCGAAGTTCCCAGCACTCAGCCTCACGAGGCGTCAGGGCGCTCGGGTCTTTGCTCTGGCTTTGATTGCCGCGCTTCATCTTTGCCCCTTTCGTATCCAGCCTGATAGGCCACGAACATATCAGTGCTCAGCTTCAGCCACTTGCTTTGCTCTTTAATCAGGTCGATGGTTTCGGCAGCCATGTCCTTGTCTATCTGGTCATCAGAGTTGAGCATGATGCCAACAAGCCAGTCGTTAATGCGCTTGAAGTGAGCGTAATTACCCATCACGCTCCCTTTCATACTTATACGTCGCGCGTCTCGCCTTGCGGAAAGCCTTCATAGCCTCTTCATATCCCGGCTGACCATAATCCCTTATCTCAACGCTAATGGCGCATTTGACCCATTCGTCGAGAATGGCCTCAAGCGCTGCGATACGATTGTCTCTGTCTTCAAGCGCTGAAGTAAGTTTAGAATTAGCAGACATGACTGTTGTAACAGGATGACCGTTTTCGCCTTTTATCTTAAAAGCTCTTTCAAGCTTTTCTAATCGCTTATAAAGAGCAGCCATGGTGTCAGTCATCGCGCAAACTCCATACAGCCCACAGCGCTGCAGCAACGCCAATCAAGAACATGGCGCAGGCGGTATAGATGACGGTCATCTGATAGAGGGTCATGGCCTTGTATCCACATCGCGACGAACAGTCCAAGCCATCGCATTATATTTGGTCGAATAATTGCGCATGCGTTCCATAAGATTGCACCTTTTAATCTCATAAATGGATTGAGACTTGCCCTGCATAAAGCGAGCCCAAACTCTGCGCTTCGACGAGCGCTTGTATTTAAGCCTCAGCTTCATCAAATCTTCTCAGCTTCCATAATCATCCAAGCAATCGCAAAGTCGCAGGCCCCGAAGAATAGCGAAGACGGGCGCTCGAAGTAAACACCCATCCCAGCACCAATGAAGCCGAAGATAATCATATCAGCCGCCATGAAGACGGGGAACAGCAAGTGCATTACTTTTTCTCCTGCGGCGGATTGCGCATAAGGTCGTAAGCCACCCTCAGCGACTGTCCAAAGTTCATATACACAGCCTCGCGCTGCTTGGCGGTCATCTGCTGGGCGACAGTCAGGTCAATCATTGACATAGCTAGAGCCGCCTGCATCGCAGCCATGGTGCTGGAGAAGTCATTAGGGAAGTTGTCTTTCAGCACCTGACGAAAGGCATTGGCCACGGCCATCACGTCGGCGTCTCGGGCATCGGGGGAGTTAGTCATTACTTTTTCCAATCTATCAAGATAAGCACTCGCCGCAATCTTTAGGCTTTTTGGATTGACAGCCATCATCTCCATCCATCGTTCTTGTGGCTCCAGCCTTCTGGAGTTTTCTCCAAAGCGGCGCGGAGGTCGGTATTCTCTTTCGCCAAAGCATCGCCGATTATGTCCACCATCTGCTTGATAAGCTGCTGCTGATAGCCTTCTGCCGCCGTTTCAGGAATGAACCCATCGGACCCGGCATAGATTTCGTAGGCTTCACGC
>JACCDP010811047.1_pt1 | contig 96104 bp, 155 predicted proteins | sample 7445841 | NCBI WGS metagenome assembly JACCDP01 (sample SAMN15323441, study PRJNA562643) | freshwater metagenome | isolation source: river surface water | place: USA:Blue River Watershed | collected 2017-08-17
GAGTACACAGCCTGTCTAGCCTATGGGTTGTCTGCAATCCCCAATAGAGCGTGGGGAGTGTCTCTACTTCTGGAAAATGGTGCTTTAGTACAACATGTACCCCTACATGCCCTTACTTTCCATACACCTGCTAAACATCAGCACCCGTTAGACCATTTACAGGTGTGGAGTTGCTACGGACACGAGTTCACTACCCATGAGTACAGTGCATTGTCCGAACTAGCCGTGAAGGTGTACATGAAGGAAGGTGTCTGGGAAACGGGTAGGTACATGTTCACCGCCGCTCCTTATGACGATATGTACTCCTCAACCCCTGACCAGCACAAACATTTCAACTTTGTTCGCTTGGACTGTGGTCGTGTAGGTGCTTGGCCTGGGAACCGCATGCTCGTGTTTGATGAATCATTTGTCAAACTGTCGGAAGAACGACCCAAGTACATCACAAACACTAAGATGTGGTATCCAGAGGGCTTAGACGTGTCTGACCCGTTTGACACAGTTATCTCTCCAGACACTTCTCTATAACCATCTATACTGTTTAGATGATGAATTCCGACCAGTTTGGCTGGCAAAAGAACTCACGAGATGAAATGTTCCACGATGAGACCGAAGGACAGTCATATCGTAAGCATTACCCCCTTCATGTTACCTACCACCATGCAGAAGGACCCACAGGCATACTAGGACCAGAGTTCCCTTCTGGTCGCATGTATGACGCAACAGTACGCCAAGTATGGGATTCAGTAACTCGTTCTTCCGAAAAGCCAGAGTTTAAAGACCCTAAATTTGGGTATGAGTACACAGACCTACACGATGTGCAAGAGTTTTCAGGGATTGATGAAGTAGCAGACCAGATTTCCAATGCAATGGACTTTATGGACACTACACAGTCAGATGAAGTCAATTTTGAACATGACAAAAACCGACCAAGTGTAGAAAGTCACGATTTGCTAAAAAATTTACGGGAGAAGCGACCTGGGTTTCCTACACGGTTCGCTACGCCAGATAGAGCAAAACACGTTGCTGAGTTGTTAATTAGACGACGTGATGCAAATATCCCACTAACACCTAGACCACGTAGGTAATAACGTGGCAGCATACGAACACCTAAACCCTGACCAACTCAGGGGTATAGCAGAAGCACACGGTAATAAGTATTTTGCCAACTATAAAGACCCAGAAAAACGTGACCGAGGCATGTGTTACGAGTATTCAGACCACTTTGGCACATACAGTGGCATAAAAGGAGTTTATAGTAAGAGTTGGGGTATGGATGGTGGTGGACATTCAATGAATGTTGTCCCAACCACACAAGGTCCTCACGCAGTAGATTTTACGTATATACAGTACGATAAGACAGCAAAAATGCCCATTGTTGAACATTTAGACGAATATCGTGCTCGTGCTCACAGGGACCATGAAGAACCAAATGAATATCCTGATAGGTATATACCAGAGCACATTGATGAACACATCTACCCAAGCATGGATTGGAAGTACGGAGACCCTCTGTAATGGCTGCACACGAGTATTTAAACAATTTACAATTTAGGTATTCAAATAGGGCGCACCCAATGTTTCCAGAAGAACATGAAATTACTGCTGTCAGTGATTCTGGGCAAGTGGGCAGACTAATATGGGATGCAGAGGACGGTGAAATCTCTCATCTACACGTAGGTGAACCAGTGCGTAGAAGGGGCATTGCAACCGCAATGTGGGAAACAGCACATGAGGAGGCTGAGACCAGAGGCATTACACCACCAGCACATTCATCAAAACGTACTGAGTTAGGTGATTCTTGGGCAAAGGCAGTTGGTGGAGATGTTCCACGACTTACGGATGACGTTGACGGTTGGACACAACGATAAATGCTTAACCGTCATCAATTCCACACGTACTATCACGGTACTAGTGATATGAACGTAGAATCCATTAAAAAGCATGGTTTGCGCCCCCATAACCCAGCAGAAGGCTATGAAGGGTTAGAAGAAGGTGAAACACACGACCCAAGTCATCCTGAAGGTGTGTACTTCTCAGACAGTATAGAAGGTGCTCGTGAATACGGAAACGCAGTATTTTCCGTAGAACTGCCTAATTCTGCTAATTGGCTTTGGTCTGACAGTGGTTATGTCCTTGCACATGGTGTAAGCCCACTTGCTCTAAAGCAAGTTGAGTAGTCTGTATACTTGACTAATGTTTTTGCATCTACAAAAAAGTTTGAGGAGCCTAAACTCAGACCATGATATTGATTTAACCAGTACTCATGGTGTAATTATTGGAGGTAGGCATTATCCAGCAATACATAAGCACATAGATTTGGGCGACGACGACGAGCAAAAAAATGGTGAATATAGTGCTTCTTTTAGAATTCCTATAGAAAATGGTACACAACTATATGTAAGTGCAAGAAACGAGACAGGTAGTGACTATAGACACCTGGCGCAAAACTCTCAGTTATTTGTTCCCACTACACATTTTGACCATGAAGGGGTTAAATCCTACACATTTGGACCTGCACTGCATTTAGGTGAAGACGCTTACTACTCCGATCATAAAAATTTATACCACGATGGTAGTGGTAATAGTGATCTTAGTAAGGTGCAAGACATTCACGAAACTATTAGAGAACATTCAAAACTTCCACGACAAGGAACATTTGATTGGACAACTCAAGGTGGTTATAAAGCGTTTTCAGAAGTACGTCCAAATCATAGACGTGGGGTGTTTCATGTTGAAGGTATGGATTTAGACCAAGAAGACCTTGCCGAACATAGAAATAACTATAAATTTAATCCACTACATGGTCCTTTACATATTACAACTAGCACATGGATACCTGATTTGCAGAAAGAGTTTAAATACAGGTACAACCTTGGAACTGAGCAAATGCACTTAATGGATGGGAGTGAGGATTAATGCTTAATAACGAACAATTTGAAGGTCTAGATGACATTCCATACCCATATCCACGTTTAAGGGAATCATACGCCAAAAATATGGCTTTGAGGTTTGCTGCACCAGATGAAGAAATACCTTTTCAACTTCATCCTTCTATGGCATTACCTGCTGGACGTTTTATGGCAGACGTAGTTACAAAAGTGGCGCTTACTCCAAAGTTCATATTAAATGAAGGTCAAATTGCTAAAAGGCAATTGATTGAACATGGTTTTAGAAAACGCCATGAAACTAAAAAACGTTACCAATCTTACGACAATTAAGGATTATTATGGATTATTTTGTAAGAACATATGGGCAAGACGGTGAAGACCTTAACTTATTTGACGGGTACATCAAACATCTCAATGACGTACATCAAGAGATAGTTAAACGGAATCCAGAAGGTTGGGCAGATGAATGGGACAGCCGTATCCACCATCATGCAACAGAGGCTGCTCGTCGTCAGGGTACACATGCACGAATAGAAGAAGGAGATGAAGGAACGACTATCCATGTTTACGGGACTCGTGCAGCCCGTACCTATGGCATTGTTCCAGCAAACTACAAGTCTGACTATGAAGAAGCAGCAAGTAAGATTCAAAGAAGGCAGTTTTGGGGCCAAATGAACGCAAATGCAGAAAATCGCCTTATGCGTGGTGCTAAACGTATGCACGAAGCAGGTCTACAAAATGACATTTTGGCTGGTGGGGATTTCACTATTGACCCAGATGCAGAAGACCCTAAAGACATTTACAGACCAGCATAATGTCACCTCTAAATGAGAGGCAGTTTAAGTACCGTCCTACTCCACGAATTGCCCAACTGTTTCTTAACCACTTTTTGAGCGTTCAGCCAATTAGCACATTTAATCGCTTTTCTAAAGAAGAACAGTTAAAGCGGTCTCAAGACGCAGTAAACCTATACCGTATGCAAAGAGATGCGGGTAGGGATAATCCCTTTGGTAGCACAGAATTACCAGAAGCCCTTAGAAAGCGTCACAAATAACAGATATACTTGATAAATGTCTGACGATTACTTTGTTGACCCAAATGACGACAATGCAAAAAGGGAATTTGACCATTTAATGGACTTTGTGCGTCAGCGCAATGCTGAAGTAGAAATGCGTGAACATTTCCGCACTGCCCCTGTAGATAGAAAAGATAACATTGGTATGCGTCTTCACATGGTGAACTCTCACCAATTTCAATTAGAAGACCTAAATTACGCAGACGAAGACTACCACAGCGACATTCCTAGCATTTCGGCTAAGATGCGAAGCCACCGTGGTGATGGTGCTGTCCCAGCACTAACCGACGCAGACATTGAAGATTGGCACGAACACGAGCACACTCTCGGTGAGTACGCAGGCGAATACGAAACAGAAGACCGTGGACGTAACCATAGGCACTTGTAATGCCTAAACGGGATAAAACAAGTATTGTCGTATACCACGGCACGTGGAGTCCTAAACCTCCACATGACTACCAAGGTGATAATGAAACACCTGCCTTTCATGCAGGAACTCACCGAAGTGCAATGGACCGTTTAGATACTGCTGAAATGTCTGCTCATGAGGCTCATGATGGTCCTGGAGCACCACAACCAGTGCTTCATGCGTATGAGATTCGTACTCGTCCATCAATGCTTACTTATGATGACCCAATGGATTCTAGAGACCCAGATTACCTACCAGCGTTAGCAGCGCCTGAAGGTGACAATCCTGAGTGGGTACCAAACCGTATTTATAAATACACAAATAGGTTTGAGGACCAAGGTAAGTTATCATATGTAATTCCTAAGCATTTTGTTAATGAAGGTAAAGTAAAATACTTAGGCGCACAGTTTTTAAAAAGGTATTAGCATGAGCGAGCATTTTGAATTTATACATAACAACCTTAGAGACATTAAAGAAAATACTGGTATTGACATCCTTCATCCCAGAGGTATTGTTATACATGGGCGCACTTATCCCGCTATTGACAAAACTTTGTACAATATTTCAAATGATGAAACTGGAGTACATGCCACAATACCTATGGAAAATGGAACAATTATCCATGTAAATGGTTTGAATAGGCATCGTGACGTTCTTGACCAAAACCCTCATGGTAAAAATTATGGACAACTTATAGTTCCAAAAGGTTATGAAGGCAGTGTGCAACACCAAGTTCCTGTTGCATACACTAACAGAGCCGATAGAGGAGGCTATAAGTTTGAATATCAATCGTATGCCTACGATAGTGAAGCAACCATACCAACACGACACTTTTGGACCCCTGAAGACGCTGACCCAGAAGAAATAACACAACTTATTTCAAAGTGGTCACAATTGCCATTTAAAAACCGTAATATGGATATGCCTCCTTCACATCCAGGTCATTGGCATTTTAGTGAAGATCAACAAAAAGAATGGGAAAAAACAGGTCCTCATCACTCTGTTTTTAATTCAGGTTATCCTGTATTGAAACCTCATGAAATTACAGTCATGGCTAATCCAGGTAAAAATTTCCGCATGCACAAATATGACATTAACACAGAACAACTAACTAACTTACTTGACTGACATAATTTTTAGGATTAACAATGCAACAACACACCTGCTCTGAATGTGGACTACCAATTAGGTCAGAATCGTTTGCCCTAGATACGACTATTCACCGATACGAAGAACCAACCAAGAATGGTGTAGAAACACGCTACGTTGAGGGCTTACCTAAGCCTTTGCGCCGTGCTACTAATCGTTGGCTCCATGATGACCCTCGTGCCTCTGGTGACCATCGTGCTGAACCATTATTGCGTGCTTCGCATGACGAAGACTACGAACGACAGGCACAAGAGTGGTCACGTGCTCAAGCAGAAGCACGAGACCATTTAGGCGAACAATTTTAAGATATAATATATAAATGCCTAGACCAGACGGTCCACAGTGGAAAAAGCCAATAGATGCTGCTTGGGAGCACACTGTATACACATCACCAACCACTGGACAACAAGAAATGGTTGATTTTGGGGATACCTCAGTACCTCGGCATTACCACTATCTTCCAGATGGTACTTCTTACTTAAGCGGTACAAACGGACTACCACATTGTCGTGGTGGGGAAGAATGTCCTCCGCACACTCAAAATGTGAGAAGAAGAATGTCTTTACATATTTCCGAAGGGGAAATGTAGAAACAATAGGGTACACTGACCATCTATGCTTACATTAGAATCTTTTAAAGATTTATATAAAGGCGATACTATTTGGGTCATTGGTTCTGGTGGCTCACTTGATTTTCTTGACCCGTCGTTTTTTGACGATAAAACATGTGTTGCCGTAAACTTTGTTGGCAAATCCTTTGAACTTCTCAATTACTACACATTTTCCCATTATCACGTTGATTCATTGGAGATGACTGAGTGTTCTAATTATGTGTTTACACCACGTAATGAACATGGGAATGGTAAAGAATGGGTTGGAGAAGTTCCAAGTAATTTAATTCTTTTTAACTCTGACACAGGAAACCCTGGGGCTAGTTTTGACCCATTCGGTAAAGACAAACCTACTAATGGTTTAGTTGTGGGTTCTTCGGGTATTCATGGGGCAATGCACTTGGCAGCGTACATGGGAGCAAAACACATCGTATTAGTTGGTGCTGACTGTGGGAAACTTAATGGAGCAGACCGCTTTAGTGGGTATGTTCAAGGAGATACTCCTTGGGAATTGTACAACGAACAACTTATTATGATGAAACGGTGGTTGCTTACCAATTACGGTTGTACTACTTATTCTATTAACCCCTTTGTCAACTTTAACCTTGAAGGTGTTCCTTTTTCAGGGTCGGTACAAATCAACTAAACTAGGTAAACAATGCCAACATACATTTACAAATGCAAAAATAGTCACTACCTAGAGGAAGTACGTAAGATAAACGACAATCAAAGGACTACGGTATGCCCTGATTGTAAGGAAGACCTACGTCCTGTGTATTACGCCCCAGCAATGCACCTTGTAGGTAAAGGGTTTTATTCTAACGGCGGGTAGTTTAAAGTATACTGGTGCATGGATTTTGGCGAGCAGTTTCACCACATTACTCAAGGTGTGGAATTAAACCGCCCGTTGCCCAGATTGCATAAAAAACTAAAAAGTGTATTTACGCAAATGTATGATGGAAAATGGGACTATGGCGACGGTCCAGTTACAGGTGAAGACTTTGATAAACTCACTACAGAAATAGCAGATAACACAATTGAACGGGCTTTTCATTCAGACCCCATAGTTCGTAGGTTAAATAGAACCTATATTGCAACTATTTTGAGAGATTATAAATAATGGCACGAAAAAATGACCCATTTGAAACACTGTTACACACAGTTCGTTCTTTAAAAGCAAATGGTATTGACCTTACCTCACAGCATGGTGTACTTTTAAACAATACTCCACATCCAGCATATGATAAAAAAATAATGCGACATACAACAGATGGTTTTACTGCTTATTTTAAAGTTCCTATGGAAAACGGTACTACTGCCTCCCATTCTGTGAGCATTTTTCCCGATGGCTATACCTCTGGTCGCATCACACACCTTGTCCCAAGTACGATTCATTTTAAAGACAAAATTGTACCTTCAGAAACTTCACATAAAGACAGTACTAAAGTTGATTGGGATTTTAATTTTCCAGAAAAAACTCCGTTTTCCGAATGGTCTAAAAAACCTTTATATGGTTTGCATAGGTATTCTAACCATGATGCAGACGTAGAAATGTCTCCAGAAGAATTGAAAAATGCTCTACAGCATAGAATGACTAACTTAACAAAACCACACGTACTTCAGTACTATCACGATACTCCAAAAGAGTGGATTGATGAGACAACCCCTTGGCATGAATATAACGTAAAAGATGAAACGTTTAGACGTAGAGACCCGCTAGAGGACATGTTTAACCTGTGAGCGATAGACCGCACCTAAGTAGTCCTCAACTTCAAATGTTTATCCCTGCTCGTGAACTTATGAAAATGGATTCAAGTGATGCAGATGTAGTTATAAACCCAGATGGTTCGTTTCCAGACACATATAGGTCTGATGTGCCTTATGAAAAGGCAGAGCAGTTAGTAAAAGACAACATAGAAGAATCTAAGGACCCAGAATACTACGCCCAATACGATACTCCATTTTTTAAAAAGTATAATCAAACACATATTCCCCTTGAGGAAAGTAACCTTTACGACGATGTTAAAAAACGTGGGGTTGTAAAACCTGTGCACGTAACTATTCGTACATCAGATGATTCTATGGAACTTGTTGACGGTCACCATAGAGTGGCAATTGCACACGACATTAATCCAGGAAGCGAAGTCCCAGTGTTCTACACGGAGACAAACACGTGAACAGCGACCAATTTTCAGAGATACTAGAAAATCTGCGAACAAACGCAGGTTTGGATTTAACAACACCACGAACAACCTTGCATGGACAACCTATTGCCTTAGACAGAGCAATAATGTTTACCACCCCAAAGAACCCAAATACGGTTCAATTATGGTCCAGTCTTTTGGATGAAAGACCCACACATACTGAGTTATCAGTTAACAGAAACAACACTTCTAGTTTAACAACTCTTGCTTTTGGTAGAAGTGATGAAGGTAAAAATGAAGACTTTTTACTTGGTGATCGGAACCATGTACGTACGTACACCTCATCTGGAGAAGATGTAAAAAACCATTTTGATGTAGTCAATGAACGGTTAAAAGGGTTTTCTCAAGATCAATTTAGGTCTATGATTAATCAAAAAAAGTATGTAGAAAGTGAAAACACGAACATACATGAAGGAATGGTAGCCAACAGAGGGGAATTGCTTGTTTCTCATGAAGGTCGTACCTATAAATTTAATCCTAGAACCCAAGAGTTTTCTAGGCATGTAAATCCCCTAGAGCCTAAGCAAGAGGATATGTGATGTTCTCGTTTAGAAAACGAAATCGCCAGCCTGCTAAAAATAAAGCAGTTAATATTATGGAAGACAGGGTGACCGAATGGTCAAACTTGCATAATAGTTACATAACAACAGTTTATGGTAATAACCCAAATGGGACAAGAATTATGAAGTACCAAGTTAAACACACTGGAGGACCAGAGTAATGGCTGATTTAAACGCAGAACAGTTTTTAGTACCTAACCCATTGGACGAACTATTGGGTGAGCAGTCCCTACACATTCCAAATGAGGTTCATTACGAGGTTTCTAAAAAGAAAACCATTAATTACCTTTACGATTACATTATTGATTAATACTGTATAATTTTGGTATGGCAAAAGAACAAAGAGACAAATTTGGGTTTGACCCATCAAAAGACGCTGCAACTCCTATGGAGGTGGAAAACGCTTCTAGTGGCTCCGCATCTTCGGCTGGTGCTAATGAACTTGACCGTTCTGGGGGTCGTCAATTTAGTGACCCTGTAAACTTTAACAGAGGTCTTTTTGCAGTTATGATGACCCTTAAGCCACAAGCAAAAGAGTTTTGCACCCACCCAGACTGCCTTGCTTTGCGTAAAGAAGGCATGGAATTGCTTGGTGTTCCTGAACAACTTGCAAACAGTTTTAATGAACGTAAAAGTACAGACCGTATGTTTGCGCTATTGCGAGCCACCCAAGACCGTAACAAAGGTGTTGATAAGCGTTCATTAGAACCAAAATACACTAGGAATTCAAAACCAGAGATGATACCAGGCAGTGCTTGGCAATCAGATGACGAGTACTCACATGACCGTGTTCAGGGATTGATGAATCTTGCCCGTGACCGAGAAGACGCTGGGCACCATAACCATTAATTGGGTACTACCCAAAAATTTAAAACAACTGGTAATGCTGTAGAATAATACAGTGCTAGTTACCTACCCCATCTCTACTGCATCTTTGGCTGATGCCATAACTCTTGCTAAAAGCATGGCAAAAGCAAATGGCTACTCTGTTACATTCTTAGTAAAAGCCAACAAAGTCGGAAATGGCTCTTGGGAAATAGTATTACGTTTGGGGACAAAATGAATCCAGAACATTTTGGAAAACAATTCAATATGAGCAAAGATGAGGAAAAAGAGATTTCCACTCGTGCTCTTGGTGACCACCTCTTTGAAGGCATGGAAACAGCACTTTTTGGTGGCGTTGGAGGGTACAAAGCGCTTGTTAATGAAGAAGCAGCAAACAGATTAAAGCATTTCCCAATGCAACCAACTAGGACTTCACGTGGCAGTATTGTTTCATTACAGGATGACACAGATGAAAAAGGAGAAGCAGACTACGGTTTGCACGCCGTGGTTCAACACCCTTCTGGTTGGAGTGTAAAATGGTCTGGTGGGCCTTATGCAGAAATACACACACCTAAGGGCAACCCTGTTGAAGTGTTTAACTTCTCTATGCCAAATGGTGAAATTGCAACCGTTCACCCTGACGAACTTGACGAATCGTTACACGAGTTTGTTAACAACGAAAATTTGAGTGATTATGGGGATTGAAGATAAACTCAACTTTGACCAAATGCGTGTTACTCCTAAAACCGCACATGGTTTAGGACTTGATAAAGAGTATAGTGAAGTAATTTCACGTGCGGCTTCTGGTCCTGTTCCTTTAATTGTTGTAAAACAACGTAATAACCACTTTAGAGTACATATTAAAGATGACGGTATCGTCACAGGCGCTGGAAGTGGTGGTCGTGGTCGTGGTCATCAAAATTTTGAAAGTGACTTAAGGCGAAACATTAAGCAACTTGGTCATGACTTTCCACGAAGAAATGAAAGTCAAAAACAATTTGAACGTCGCATGCAAGCCAGACTTGAACAAACTCCAGAGGTAGAAGATGAGTCGTAACGAACATTTTAACTCTGGTTCAGGTAACCATGACCAAGAATGTTATGGATGTGGTGCAACTGGCAACAGTAACCATTTTGGAATGGGAAATAATAAAAAATGTTCATACTGTGGTTCATCTGAAGTTCATTATGCACGAACTGAAGAAGACCGCTATAATAGTCGTTCAGACATTATCAACCGTTTAACATCTGCTGGTCACGATATACAGAACATCAGCATTGATGACTACTCACAACCTCATGTAAAGTTGTCTTACGGAAATTGGATAGGTCGTTACAAAGGTGGGGGAATAGACATTGCACATGCGTCTAATCCAGATAGCGCAGTAGCCTTTATTCCATTACACGATTACGAGAATAATTCTCCAAAAACAATAGGACCAGAAGAATTGCGCCAGCATATGGTGGATTGGGCAGAAGAAGACGGAGAAACGTACCTTAAAAACCTTTAATTACAAAGTAGTAGGTGTATGTTATACTTTAATACGAGGTTTTCTCTCACGAACGGGTTGCTTGCGAGCAGCCCGTTTTTGTGACTAAGGGCACACATGAAACTTCGTAAAGGTTTTTGGATTTACTTTCCTGTAGCCCTTTTTGCTTGGTTATCCCCAGTCAGTATTTCTTCTGTTAGCGCAGAAGCATTTACTACTACAGGTGCTGAGGATTACTTCTTTACTTTAGAAGAACCGCAACTATTCACGGTGCGTACCTTTGCCCAACAGTATGGCATTGACTCAATGTTGTGGTTGTACGACTCAAATAATCAAGTTTTAGCCGCAAACGATGACTGGTTTGGGCTTGACTCCTATTTGTCAATGAACCTCAGTCCTGGAACATATCGTTTGAGAACTGGTGTTTGTTGCGGTGACCCTAATCGTTGGTATGGAACTTCTTACGTTATTGATGTAAACATTGCACCATCAAATGCACCTTCAACCACAACTACTAGTTCAACCACAACTACTTCTAGTACAACGACTACTACTGAGCCTCAGACTACGACTACTTCTTCCGTACCCCAAACAACAACAACAGAATCAACAACGACCACGACACTACCGCCAGAAACGTCAACATCTACGACTGAGCCTCAGACGACAACGACTTCTTCAACTTCCACAACAGTGCCAGAAACAAGTACCACGTTAGTGGAGAATACAACAAGCACCACCACAACAACTTCATCTACATTGCCTCCCGTTGTTGAAGTGATCGTTGAAGTACCGACAGGCACCACAAGCACGACAGTAGAGGAACCCACGCCAGAAACGACGCTTCCAGAAGAAACAACCACGACAACTGAACCAGAGCCAGAAACGACTGAGCCAGAAACAACAACAACTGAAACATACCCTGATACTACTGTAGAAGAAACTACAACCACAACCTTAGAGCCAAATTTAGAGCCAAATTTAGAGCCAAATTTAGAGCCATTGACAGAAGAAGAAATAACTGCTGTTGTTGAGGAACTAACAACTATTGAGGAACTTACGCCAGAGGTATTATCGGAAGTTGTAGATGCCCTTAACTCAGAAAATATTACAGAAGAACAGGTTCAAGCCATTGTTGACGCTGTAGTGGAAAACCTGGATACTCTTACTGAGATTACGGCAGAAGTTTTAGACGAAGTATTAGATGTCTTGGAGTCAGACAACATTACCCAAGAACAGGTTCAGGAAGTTGTGGACACCATCTTGGCTACAGAAATCTCCAGTGACCAAGCAACTGAACTTGCCACTAGCGCCGCAGTCTTGGAAAACGTAACGGGTGACCAAGCAACAGAGATTTTCGCCACAATTGACACTGGTGAACTTTCAGGAGAAGAAGCCGCCGCCATTGTTGAGGCTGTACAAGATGCGCCAACGGAAGTACGAGAAGCCTTTGAAGAAGAAATTAACGTTTTTGAAGGTGGTTTTGACGAGTACGTGCCGACAAACTCAACCATTTCCGTGGGTGCTCGTCGTGTTGTAGTAGCCGTGACTACGGTATCATTTATATTACCTGCACCAGTTGTTTCTAGACGACAATAAGTAGTTCAGTTCTAACCCTCTAGGAGACTTGTGAAGAAACTTATTAATGAACTGCATGCCTTGGCGTGGACTTTAGGCGGTACGGGCATGGTATTAATTACCCTTAGTGGTCAAACCCTCAAATGGGGAATATGGATTACCGTTGCTTCCCTTGTCGTTCACCTTTTAGGAGCAATGTTAAAAGGCGAAGAATAGAGTAAAATAGGAATCATGGTATCAGCCGTAAATTACTCGCTTACTCGTGGTTTGCCTTTTGAGCGCCTTATTGTGGTTAAAAACAGGGCTAATCATCGCAGAGTAAACCTTTCTGAACCTTCTGCTTTTATTGAAGTTAGTAGTAGTCATAAAAAAGAACTTACTTCAGAAATTACCCCAGAAGGCGTAATTCGGTTATCTCTGTCTGGAGAAGAAACAATTGACCTACCTGCTGGTACATATAAATACGACGTTTGGGCTAATGTTTATATAAACCATACTGAATATGTATATAAACCAGTTGCAAGAGGTACTATTGAGGTAACCACTTACGATAACATTACCCCATTGGAGGATACGGATTTTATGGAAATTCGTTACAAACAACGTACCGATTACCGCCGTACCTTCACTTGGAAAGATGTTGAAGGTGTGACTATTGCTGTTACAGATGCCTTTATGCAAGCCAAAAACTCAGCAGGTACTACGGTCATTGATTTGCGTTGGTATAGTAGTACTCCCAATGAATCAACGGTAGTTGCGCTAACTCCTGCAAGCAAGCGAGGTTACCTTGCCCCTGCTAATGGTGGTACTTTGGAAATGCACATTTCAGACAAAAATGATGTTGCGGCTGGAACTTATACGTTTGACCTGTTTGTTAAAGACAGCGCTGGAGACTGGGATTGCTTGTCACAGGGTGCATTAATCGTTGAATCCTCTATCTCATCTCCTCCTGTATGACCAATAACAACTGTACAACCGTAACAGTAAACAAAAAATATAAAACTGTTACTGTTACTAAACCTCAAACAAGCGTTCTTGAAGTCCATGACCCAGGTGTCGCTGGTCCCCCAAACACCTTAACTATTGGAACGGTTACTGTTGGTGAAGCCAGTGCCAGTGTTACTGGAACACCTCCAAACCAAATATTAAACCTTGTTTATCCAGCCGCTACCCGACATGTACACACACAAGGAACTGCGGCTACAACATGGACTATTAACCACTTATTAGGTGGGTACCCGTCAGTGATGGTCGTTGACAGCGCCAAAACGGTGGTTTATGGAGAAATTAATTATACAAATACCTCACAAGTTGTAGTAAACTTTTCATCAGCGTTTTCAGGCTACGCCTACCTCACGTAAGGAATTTTAATGGCTCAGAAGTTTCTAACTAATATTGACCTTAACCAGAACCAACTGCTTAACGGCACGTTTGAGGTTGTAGGCACCGACCCTAACACGGGCAACTTTGATGGTCGCATGATCTTTAATAGCACTGAAGGTGTAATTAAAGTTTATGATGTAACCGCTTCTGCATGGCGAAAGATAATCACTGGGGTTACCTCTGCTGGTTCCCAGTCAACCGCCCTTACTATTAGTGAATCCAATGGTGCAATTACCATTACGCCAAACCTTGCTACCTCGGCAAGTGCTGGTCTTCTTTCCGCTTCGGACTTCTCAAAGTTGGCAGATGCCACTTCAGAAGCAACCGCCAACAAACTTGTTATCCGTGATGCTAACGGTCAAGCCAAGTTTGGCACTCCTACCGATGACGCACACGCCGCAACTAAGGGATATGTAGACGCTGCTCGTTCAGGACTTGATGTTAAGCAGTCGGTACGTGCTGCAACGACTGCACCAATCAACCTTGCTAACCAACTTGAGGCTGGCGATACTCTTGATACTAACGTAACGCTTGTTGCTGGTGACCGTGTTCTCGTTAAAGACCAAAGCACTGCATCTGAGAACGGTATCTACGTTGTTCAGGCTTCAGGTGCCGCTGTTCGTGCAACCGACTTTGACTCTAACGCAGAGGTAACCCCAGGTGCGTTTACCTTTGTTGAAGAAGGTACAACCAACGCAGACAGCGGTTGGGTTCTCACCACCAACGGAACTATCAACGTAGGTGTAACGGGTCTGACATGGGCTTTGTTCTCAGTTGCTGGAACCATTCTTGCTGGTGACGGTCTTACCAAAACAGGAAACGTTCTCAACGTTGGTGGCACTACCGATCGTATCTCGGTTAGTTCAGACGCTGTAGACATTTCTGCCAACTATGTTGGTCAATCCAGCATCACCACCTTGGGTACGATCACCACGGGTGTATGGAACGGAACTGATGTTGCTGTAACGGCTGGCGGTACTGGCGCATCAACTGAGTCGGATGCACGCACAAACCTTGCTTCTGCATCAGGTGAATCTTCTGGTCGCACCACAAGCACCCCTGCACTTTCCCGTACCGCAAAGCAAGCATGCGCTGCAAGTAGCACTGGGGTATCAACAACGGTTGTAACCCATAACTTTTCTACAAGTGACGTTATTGTACAGATTTACGAAGTGTCTTCAGGAAACACCGTAATTGGTGATACTGTTCGCACCAACAGCAACACGGTAACCGTCACCATGTACGGAACTATTACTGCTGGTGACTACGTAATCGTAGTACAAGGATAATTATTAAATAGACCTTGAGGGGTCACAACATAGAAAGCGATTGAGGTCGTGGCACAGAAATTCACAGTACCTATTACTGTTAAGCAGTTAACGTCTGCTAGTTCTGACGCTGTAACCGTCTATGTTGACCAAGATACATATGCTCGTCTAAAGGTTGAAGCAGGTGGTCGCCTTGTCTGGGGTGATGGTTCTGCTACAGGTGACGTAAACCTATACCGTGATTCTGCCAATGTCCTTAAAACAGATGACACTTTTAAAACACCAACTCTGTTTGTAGACAGCATTGAAATAGACCCTACGGGTGCAACTACAAATCAAGTTCTTAAATTTGATGGCACTAAGTTTGCCCCAGGGGTTGCCAGCACTGTTGGTTCTATTGATGACCTATCAGATGTTGTAATTACCACCGCCGTTAATGGTCAGATATTGGTCTATAATGGCTCAGTATGGGTAAACCAGGACAGTAGTGCTGTAGTAACCGATCTTGATGGTGGAACAACCCCTATAGAGATTTATGAAGCAGAAATTACTAACATGATTGAGGCAGTTTATGACGGAGGAACAGTTTAATGAGCGTTAAAATTCAATTAAAGCGTTCTACTGCTGCTGCATGGACTGCTGCCAACCCAACACTCTCTTCAGGAGAAATTGGGTACGAAACAGATACTGCCAAGTTTAAGATTGGTAATGGTTCTACGGCATGGACAAGTCTTGGCTATTCAAACGCTAACCTTGGTAGTGCCTCTCTTGATGCCCTTTCGGACGTCACAATTACCAGCGCAGCCAATGGTGATTTCCTTCGTTGGAATGGAACTTCATGGATTAACGATGCCGTAAATCTTTCAACCGACACGGTTGGTTCATACGTTGAGTCACTTGTTGCTGGAACTGGTGTTACACTCTCAAATAATTCTGGTGAAGCATCCACCCCAACTGTCGCTATCGGTCAAGATGTATCAGCATCTACCTCTCCAACATTTGCTGGTTTGCACCTAAACGGAAGCATTACATTTGAAGGCGCAACCGCTAACGAGTTTGAAACTACTCTTTCTGTAACCGACCCAACCGCAGACAGAATTATTACTTTTCCTGATGCAACTACGACTGTTGTCGGAACAGATACAACTCAAACGCTTTCTAATAAAACTCTTACCACTCCAACCATTAATGGACCAGAAATTACGGCTACTGGTGGAACTCCAAGAATTCATGGTATTTATCTTCCAGAACCACACTTCATTACATTTGAAGGCGCAACAACAAATGAGTTTGAAACAGTACTTACTGTTGTAGACCCAACTGCCGATAGAACCGTAAGTCTTCCTGATGCGAGCGGAACTGTTGCACTGAGTGGAACAATTGCTCTTGGGACTGACACAACTGGAAACTACATGTCAGACCTTACGCAGGGTACTGGTGTAACAATCACACACACCCCAGGCGAAGGTTCAAATGCTACGATTGCAATTGGACAGGCTGTAGGTACTTCTGCATCAGTACAATTTGCTTCTGTTACTGCGCCACTCATTGGTAACGCATCTACTGCAACGGTCTTACAAACAGCAAGAAATATCGCTGGTCAATCATTTGATGGTTCTACAAATATTTCTATCGCTCCAACGGATTTAACTGGTGTTACTTCAACAGCCGCAGAACTAAATATTCTTGATGGGGCTACACTTTCAACAACTGAGTTGAATTACGTTGATGGTGTAACTTCAGCAATTCAAACACAGATTGATTCTAAGGCTCCAATTGCCTCACCAACATTCACTGGAACGGTAACACTTGCCGCAGACCCATCATCAGCACTACAAGCAGCAACAAAACAGTATGTTGACAATGTTGCGTCAAATATCAACTTCCACGCATCAGTAGTTGCCGCAACAACTGGGAACCTCGCTGGAATATACAACAATGGAACTGCTGGCGTTGGTGCAACTCTAACAAAAGCAACAAACGGTTCAATTGGAACTATTGATGGAGCCTCGGTAGTTGTTGGAAACAGAATCCTCATTAAGTCGCAGACCGATTCAAAAGAAAATGGTATTTACACCATTACGGCAGTCGGCAGCGTAAGCGCTCCTTGGGTAGTCACAAGAGCAACAGATGCTGACAATAGCGTATCTGGAGAAATGGCTTCTGGAGACTTCTGCTTTGTTATGAGTGGAAGTACCAATGCTGGGTATGGTTTTATAAATAACAGCCCAACGAATCCAATTGTTCTTGGGACTGACAACGTTATATACACAGAGTTTAATGCCGCACAAACAATAACTGCTGGAACTGGTCTTGACCTTGCATCTAATGTAATGTCACTTAACGCAACCCTTGATGACCTCTCCAATGTGACTGCATCAGCACCATCAGATGGGCAATTCCTCAAGTATGCTTCTGCGTCATCCGCATGGGTTGCAGCATCAGTACCGACTATCAATGCACTTGATGACATTGGTAATGTATCTGCATCAGCACCCGTAGATTATAGTCCTCTTGTTTGGAGCAGTTCTGCAAGTGCATGGATTGCTAATAGCCAAGACCTCATCCTAGGTGTACCTGGCACTACTGATTACTTAACAATAAACGCTACATCTGGTATTTCCATGTCCTCTGCATCGGAAGGCACATTACAAATATCAGTTGACCAATTCTCTGGTTCAAACCCTGATAATGGTCCATACTTCTTGCTAAACGCTAACAACTTGACATTTAGCAACGGCTCTGATTCGTTCATGATTGACCCATACTGGGCTACATCTGGTCAAGTTCTGGCGTTTACTCCTGGTTCTGGTTCTGGTGGAACATGGGGTCCTAGTAACGTAGTCCGTGATAATTTAGTAAGACTCTATATGGAGGTCATGTAATGACATTAGCACAAAAGCGATTGGTCGGTCCAACGCAACTAACAACAACAACATCAACGGTTTTGTATACAACGCCGCTGAGCACGACAACTATTGTCAAGCAGATTATCCTCTGCAATACGACTGGTAGTGCGGTGACTGTAACTCTTGTTCTCAAGCCATTGAATGTGTCCCAGGCTTCAAGCCAGAACTTCACAAATGCACTTTCGCTTGCCGCAAACGAAACTGTATTACTTTCAACCAACTTGGTGTTGACGAATAACGGAAGCACGGCAAACGCAACAAATAGTGACCAAATTATTGGTTCGGCTAGTTCAAACTCAGCAGTAAATATCATCATCACTGGTATTGAGGAGTCGTAATGGCATCTTTCGTTCGTGTGAACGGAACTGGGATATCTACGGCTGAAGCAACATCGTCTATCTCCAGCACATTAGTTGCTACTGCCACGTATCTAAACTTGCCAGACCCAGTGTATGGAACTGGTTCTGACGGAGATGTGACTATTTCCAGCAATACTACTTTGACTTCAGATAAGTTCTATAACAATCTGACCATTGCAGACGGTATTCAGTTAACCCCAAACGGATACCGCATTTTTGTAAGAAACCTTCTTACTTTAGGCCCTAATTCAGTTATTGGTCATAGTACTGGTTTTTCAACTGCTGGAACTGTTGCTCAAGGTGGGGCATCAACAGTTGCTGTAACTCATAGTCTTGGTGGAGCAAGTGCTACACAAACAGCAACAGCACCTACTGCTGCACTCGGTGGTTCTGCGTACTATCAGCAACCATTACAAGCAATTCGTGGATGGGCTGTAACTGCATCTAGCACTACACCAACATTCCTTCGTGGTGGTGCTGGTGGGGCATCTGGTGCTGGCGGAGGTGTTGTTATTATTTCCGCTAGGTACATTACAGTATCTTCAGGAACGGCATACTTTAAAGCCCCAGGAACTGCTGGCTCAGGTGGCGGTGGAGGTGGAGTTATACTAGTAGTATCTTCAGCAGCAAGTCTTAACAGTAGTGTTACTACTGACGTAACTGGAGGAACTGGCTGTTCTGCTGGAACAGTAAACTACATGCAGGTAGCATAATGGGATTAATTGATAGATTTTCGCCAACACGGACAACTCCAGTACAAAAAACTGGTAGTGACAAAGTATTTGGCAACGGTGTTGATGGAACTGTAGTAATAAGTACCAACCAGTTTTTATCAAGAGACATGTACTACAACTCTCTTACTGTCAACTCTGGAATTACTCTCTTTACAAATGGGTTTAGGGTTTTTGTAAAAGACACACTTACCAATAACGGAACTGTAGGTATGCCTGCTGGTTCCTCACAGACAACCTCTGTTTTGGCTGGAACTGTTCTTACAAGAATAGATGGTAACGCTGGTTTTGCAACTGATAAGTCAATTGACTCTGCAAACTCTTCAGGAACTTTAGCAGTAGGTAACGTAAAAGATTATGATGCCCTTCTTACTGGTGTTCAACAAAGTGGTGGCTCTCTTGCTAGATGGTATGTAGGTGCTGCTGGAACTGCTGGAAATGCTGGCGCTGACGGAACTGGTGGAACTGCAAACCCTGGAGGTGCTGACTCTGGTGGAGGCTCAACTCCTGGAAACCCTGGAACTGCTGGAACTGGTGGCGCAGGTGGTTCTGGCGGTGCGGCTGGTCAAGGCGGTGGACTTGTAGTAATTGTTGCTAAAACAATTACTGGAACAGGAACTTTTGTAAGCGAAGCAACTACTGGTACTAGCGGTTCTGGCGGAAACCCTGGAAACCCAGGCACTTCTGGAAATGCTGGTCACACTGTTGCTGGAACTTCAGCGCATAATCCAACTGGTCATCAATCAGCCCATAACCCTACTGGTCACGCAGTAGGCCACAACCCTGGCGGTCACTCCCCAGAGCAATCATTCCATCACCCAGGTGGTCATACTTTTAACGGTAAATTCCACCACTCACACGGCGGTCATCACCATGTGAACGCTAACGCCGTGCATCATCCTGGAAATGCGTATCACTATTCACATCCTGGAAATAACTACCACTATTCACATCCTGGTAACTTGTACCATAACCCAACATATCCTGGAGGAAATGCTGGAACGGCTAACCCTGGCAACGCTGGAGCATCTGGAAATGCTGGTTCAAACGGTAAAACAGGTGGTTTAGTAGTTATGACGAGAAGTTTGAGTACGCACATTGCTACATCAGATACAACTTTTGTTTCAGATATAGACGGGTAGTGTATGATTGATGACATAGAAGTACGGCAAAGTTTGGGATTTAGCGAGGAGTTTTCGGTGGCTATTGATTTTTCTAACATGATTGATTCGGAGCGACTTGAGGTTGCTAACAGGACAAAAGATATTGCTCTGAAGGCAATTTACGAATTGATTCTTCGCCTGGGTCAAGACCCAGAAACCTATGATGAATCAACCTTGGTTGTGCCAACAGATGAGTCAGATGCTGAGTACGTTATTAAACGAGACTTAAAAGCAAATATTGACCAGTTGGCATGGATTAACAACTTCATTTCGTCATTGTAAAACAACACAAACAGCACATATGCTGTGCTAGGATTCGCATATGAAACACGTAGAACTTGGACCATGTATAATTCAGTACGAAAATCTTTTCAGTACTGGTGAGTTTATAGAACTCCTAGAGAGTGAGTGTAAGCAAGATTGGGGATACTTAAACTGGTATCAAACAACCATCGGCTCAAACGCAAAACAGACTGTGACAAACCACAGGTCTTCGCTTGGTTGTGAACTAGCCCCACTTCAAGTAGATAAAGACCTTATAAATGTTGACAGAATAAAGCCACTTGCAGAAAAGTGGATGTTAATACGGTCAAAGTTAGAAGATGCAATTTGGCATTACCGTAATACCTACTCACTCAGCATGGAACGTGACGAAGGTTTTAGGGTTCTTAAGTACGGTAGGGGAGCAGAATACAAGGGACATGTTGACCATGCCCCAGAAAATGCACGAATCCTTAGCCTAGTTGGGTTCTTGAATGAAGGGTTTAGTGGCGGAGAACTTGTGTTTCCTCTTTTTGATGTAACTGTAAAACCAAAAGCAGGAAGTATTGTTCTATTCCCTTCAAACTTTCCTTACTACCATTACGCAAATCCAGTAGGTGTTACTGATGACACCATTAAGTACTCGTTCGTAACATGGTTTCAGTGATATGCAAAAACACATATGTATTGTCGGTTCTGGAACTGCTGGTCTGTTATCAGCAATAATCCTTAAAGGCCATTTTCCTTTCTATTCTTTTACTGTAGTTTCATCTAGCAAGATTGGAATCATTGGAGTTGGGGAAGGTTCAACCGAACATTGGCGGCTGTACTTTCAAGACGCTCATAACTTGGATGTTGGTGAGATGGTACGAGAATGTGCTGCAACACACAAGTACGGTATTAGGTTTGAAAACTGGACTAAGCACACTCCAGACTATTTCCATAGTGTAAGTGGTGGTGAAGTGGGTCCAAACCACTTTGCTGCTAACTACGCATTTGCTCATGAAAACGGAATACTTTTGACAAATTCAATGATTTGTCATTTATACGACAACAAAATACCATTGAATAAGGAAAACCCACACAACGCTGTAAACCAGTTTCACTTTGATACTTTTAAACTAAACACGTATCTTACTCGTGTTGCAAAAGCAAGAGGAATAAACTTCATAGATGATGAGGTAACTACAGTAAACCGCAATACTGAAGATGGTTTTATTGAGTCCATCAGTCTTTCTAAGGGTAAACCTGTATCAGCAGACTTCTTTATAGATGCCTCTGGGTTCAGCAGAGTATTGATGAGTAAACTTGTTGATGGCGAAAAAGACTTTGAATCATATAGAAAGTATTTACCATGTGATTCTGCTGCGGTATTCCAGACTCCACCAGATGAATCTGGGCAAATTAGACCATATACCAGAGCACGGGCTATGCCTAGCGGATGGATGTGGGAAATACCAACACAGGAGCGAAGGGGAAATGGTTATGTATTTGCTTCTGACTTCTGCTCCGATGAACAGGCGGTAAAAGACATTTCTAAGGCTCACGGTAAAGACATAGAACCAGCAAGAATAATCAGGTTTAAGTCTGGTTATTACAGGACTGGTCTTGCTTACAATTGTGCAGCCGTTGGTTTATCTTCTTCTTTTGTTGAACCACTGGAAGCAACTGCAATCAGTACAGCAATTCAGCAGGCAAGAATGCTTACCTCTGTTTTGTCAGTGTTTAAGAAAGAATCGTCTGCTGTGGTCAGACATTACAATAATCAGTTCAAGTCGCTTATGGAAAACATTGTAACTATGGTTGCTCTCCATTACATCTCTGACAGAAATGACACTGAAATGTGGAGAGAACAACAGAAAGCACAAAAGCCAGAGTTGTTGGACAGGCTACTTTCAATATGGTCAGAGCGTTGTCCAGAGGTGTATGACTACCCAATCTTTGGATACGAGTTATTCCATAACGCCCACCTTTGGCATGTTGCTCAAGGACAAGGAGTTATTCCTAAAACAGTTGCTACTGAGCAACTAAACGTGTATGGTTCTAGGAATCCAGCCTCTAGAATAATGGCTGAGAAGAAGATTGAAGCACTTAAATTAGAATTGGTTGACCATGCGTCTATTTTCAAAAAAGCATAGTGTAGTTAAAGGGAGTATTTTTGATGATGTACCAATTCCAAAACCCAATGAACTACTAGCAATACCAGTTTCAAATACTCTTTGGAATCCAAACGTAGCCGTATATAAAAGTAGAGAAAAACAACCTGAGTGGTATAAGGAAGCCACTGGTGGGGTAAGTGGTCTAAAGCGGTGCTACGGACTAGGTGACTACATGAAAGTTGGTTATATAGTCCCACTTTGGGCAAAACTTGACGTCCGTCTACCAATCAGCAAGATAGATGAGGGTTGGGATGCTAGGTATGACATAATCAACTCAAGCACCTATGAATTAGAAACTCTTGATGAGCATAAATTGCGAGAGTACTTTTCTAGAGAAACCTTGCTTGGTAATCAGTTTCCTGCGGCACAGGCTGGTAGTTGCCCAGTTGCTTCAGTTAAATCAAGGACAAATTCTTCATATTTAAAGTTGACTAACCCTTGGTTATTTAAAACTGCTCCAGGATACTCAACTCTGTTTGTTCACCCACAATGGGAGCCTAATGGTAACTACCATGTTATGTCTGGTGTGGTTAACACCGACTACTATCATCACTGTAATGTCGTTATGAATATAACAACAGCATCAGAGTTCTCCATAAAAGAAGGTACTCCAATGCTCCACGCAATACCTTTTAAGCGTTCTGACGGGATAAAGAATTCTGAATTAATAAAAGGTGACGAAAGTTTACACAAGATACTTGACGGTTTGGGCTTTAACTCTGTACACAGAAGCACAAACTGGGAAGGTGGATACAAACATGAGCAGTCAAAACTAGATAAAAAACTAGGTGAAAACAATGGATAGAGTTGTATTTTGTCAATCTGAAGAGTTCATAAATGACGCTGTAAAGATTGCCGAGGAGTGGAGATTGCCAATCCAGGTTGGCGACTCAGATAGAACAAAGAATCTTGATTTTGATAGGACACAAATTAACGTTATACAAATACCTATACACAATGGTTTTGGTCCATTTCCAAGTGTAATAATGCCCCTCAAATCAATTGTGTTGGAGTATTTTAACGACTACATTGACTGTTCGTCTTTAGAGTTTTTTCTTTCTACAGAAAACTCAATGATGACAAAAACAGTAAAAATGGAAATCTTTATGAATGATATTCACCACATCTCCGTGCCTATTTACATAGACCTTATCGGCTACTATGCTGTATCTGTTCATGACGAAAACGGGCAGTTAGCCAAAGTACACTTTGGTGTGAGCAACGGAGAAATGGGAGACATAACCGCATATGATTAGTTTCGCTGGTCACAAATCTCAGCATATTGCTTATGCTGACAACTTAATTCCTAGCGAAGATTGCGATGCTCTTTTAGAAGAATGCAGATTAAATTACGGAAAACTGTTTGCACCTGGTCCAACGATTAGTGGAGTGAACACATCTATAAAGTCTTCTATGGACTTTAACTTTTCTCCAGAGTCGTGCAGAGAAGCAGGAGTTGGTTCCAGCGTTTTTGATTCAACTTATACATCAATACGAGATGGGTTACAGTCAGCAATGTCTCTTTACATAGAGGCGTACCCAGAACTACATCATTCTGAAGGTCTTTACGATAGTGGGTTTAGGCTTCAACATTACCCAAAAAATGGTGGACATTACAGAAGACACCATGATGGAGCGCCGTGGGACCAAGACCCGTTTAACAGACGGGTTATAGCAGTAATCATTTATTTAAACAATGTTTCTCGTGGTGGTGGAACAGCATTTTTAGAGCATGGCATAACAGTTGATGCTGTAAAGGGAAGGATTGCGCTATTTCCATCAACGTGGACACATCCCCATTCTGGGTGCGTACCTGTTTCTGGTGATAAGTGGATTATTAGTACGTTTATACACTGCTACAGGCGTGGTGAAAACGTAGTTACTCCAACACAGATGTCTGAAGAGGAAATAGCAAAAATTGTTGATATGGTTTGACCATGAAGAAAAACAACGAATACATAGACGTTTATTGGTCACCATATTGGAATGCGTCAATAACTTACGATTTAAATCACCTTTTTCCATCTCCTCTTTCTTTACACGAGGATTGTATGAAGAAGTACACACCTCAAAGAAGGCCAGATGTGTTTTTTAATTGTCCAGCAGTAGCAAACAAAATGAAGAACACTTTTGTGTTTGAAAACATAGTTGATACCCACGTTACATTTGAAAATGGGAATACCATATATGCAGAACCTGAGAGACTCCAAAGAATCGGACACCTTCTCCACGAACCAACGCTAGATAATAATTTGCTAGTAAATTATGATTATTCGCTTCTTTTCTTTTCAAGCGAGAGTCTCATTGCTTCAATGACTTCTCCATACTTTCACAATGTGCAAAGCAATAAATATGGAATGCTTGTTCCTGGAGAGTTTGATATTGGTAAGTGGTATAGACCACTGAACGCAGAATTTAACCTATGGGATGGCGTAAATGAACTGCATGTTGCTGCAAATGAGCCAATTTTGTATGTTCAATTCCACACGGATAAGCGTATTAGGCTCCACAGATACCAAGTGACAAAACGGTTGAACACCATTGCTACTTCGCTTATTCACATAAACCCATTGAAACGGTTTGCAAAACTTACAGAAAAGTACGAGTTGTTTAACAGGTCACAACTACGTTCACAAATACTAACTGAAATAAGAAACAACATAGTGGAGAGTTCGTGAAAATAGAACTTACAAAGAAACCAACAAGAGAATGTGGTACTTGCACAAGATGTTGTGAAGGGTACATGTTTGGTGAAGTCTATGGAAACCAGTTTTATAACGGCAGACCTTGCCATTATGTAAGCCCAGGTAAAGGTTGCACAATACATGAAGAGCGACCAGACATGTGTAGAGGCTTTAAATGTGGCTGGTTAATTGATTCACGTATTCCAGAATGGATGAAACCAGAACTAACAAATGCGATGCCCTTTTTTACATCAGTAAATGGTATTCCGTACCTGTCTTTAATGGAGGTAGGGGCTAAATTAGATTCAAAAGTTCTAAGTTGGGTTTTGTTATTTGCTTTAGAAAACAATTATAATTTTGTATACCAAGTTGATGGTGGACTAAACGTCATAGGAACCAAAGACTTTGTAGAGGCTTTTAATAGCACCATGAATAAACCATATCCACAATACGTAAAAATGGAAGAATTGTAAATGCTAAAACCATCTGAAATAGTAGAAGTCACCAAGAGATGGGGCGATAAGGATTATTGGAACAAGGTAAACACTATTGAGGCTTGGGCGTTTATGACCAAGATTTCAATTATCTTTCCAGGTCTTATTTTTGGTAAACAATGGTGGTGGTTGTACATTTTTGCGCTTGTGTCAAGCCTTGCCCTGATTATTACCTCAACAATCAAGACCATGCCAACCATCATCTGGTTCAACATCTGTTGGGTAGTTCTGGCGACCACGGCTATCTTGAAACATTTTATATAATGTACTAAATAAATACGGTAAAATAGCGTTATGGCAAGACGCAGACCTGGGCTTAACCCTAATTTTAATCTTGGACAGCAGATGCTGGACGAGCAAAAGAAATATGATGCTATTGACCAAGCACGTCAAGAAACCCTTCGTGGCATAAGCAAACAGCGAATTGCTGGTGGTGCAGAGGTTGACGAAAGTGGCAAACCAGTAATAAACGAAGAAACTAATCGTGAACGCCGTGTAGATGAGTTACCGTTTCTTGACACTGTACACGTTGCCCAAATTGCCAACAAGCCAGATAACCCCAGAAACTATGGTCAGGGACCTTCGGCAAGTACTCGTCTATGTTCTCACAAGTTTGTAATTGACCAACCTTTGTTTAACATTTATGGAGCAGAGGTTGGGTTTATTTACGTTAGATTTCATAAAAAAGGAAAGCGTGGTACTGACTGGGCATACGGTCCATTCAGTTTTGAAACCTACAAACAGTTTGCTAACAGTTCTTCAAAAGGTCATTTTATTAATACAACTTTAAATACCGCCCACAGACCAGCAACTCCTGAAGAAGTTGCTAAATACTTTGGAGATTTCAGTCCAAGTAGCCTAACTGACTCGGCAGGTATTAGACTGGACTAATGAAGAAACTAAATGTTGTACAAGGTGTTGGAAAACTTTACTGGATTTATAGAGATACTGCAAAAGAAAATACTCCAAAAGTCTGCAAAGCATTTATGCACGAAATAGGTGGGTATTGGAGAAAAGGTAAAGGCATCCAATTTAAGTATAAAAAATACGTATTTCAAATAGGTATTTGTAAAAAGTACCCAACCGATAGTGAAGAACAAGGATTGTTGTCCGTAGTCAATGGTCGCAACCTAGATTATGACCCAACTGAAATAGGAACATGGTAATGAGTATTTGGAAAAAAGTAGTAGATAACACAAATAATTCTTCCCGTATTGGAAAGATGGATAAACCATCTTTACTTAATTGGCTTGATACAAGCCTAATGGAACTGGGTGGTTCTCTTGACAGATATAGGTTTCATAACGGTGAGTTTTCTGAAGTAACAGAACTTATTAACATTGTTAATGAACTACACACTGCTCTGTGTTCAAGAATTGCAGAAGGCAAGTAATGCAAGAAACAGACCCAGAATTAGACGAACTTCAGCAGGTTCTAGACATTGAGGAATTAGCGCCAGAACTAGATGAAACATCTGCTGAATTTGTTGACATGCTGGTGAAACGTATTCTTATATTTACAGAAGAATTTTGTGACGTTGAGTTTTTTCCTTATCAAATACCTATTGCTTATCGCTTAATTGAATCCGTTATCTTAGGTGATGGTGACGAGTTGACAGTTATTGCCACACGTCAGTCTGGAAAGTCAGAAGTAATGTCTGCGGTAATGGCTTCACTAATGGTTATCCTTCCAAAACTTGCTCCCGTATACCCAACGTGGTTGGACAAGTTTGAAAAAGGATTTTGGTGTGGTGTGTTTGCGCCAACTGAAGACCAAGCAGACACGGTGTTTAGCCGTATCGTAACAAAACTTACAAGCGATCACGCTTTGAACTTCTTACTTGACCCAGAAATTGGAGATAAAGCAGCGTCTGGAGGCGCTCGTGGTAAGGGAAAGATTATTAATCTTAAGAACTCTGGGTCGCTTTGCCGTATGCAAACCTGTAACCCAAAAGCAAAAATTGAATCAAAAACGTACCATTTTGTAATTGTGGACGAGGCTCAAGAAGCCGACGAAGTAATGATTACTAAATCCATCAAACCTATGTTGGCGTTCAATAACGGAACCATTTGTTTAACTGGTACTGCTAACCGTAATAAATCTTATTTTTATAAGATGATTCAATTCAACAAACGACGCTTAGTAAATGCTGGAAGGCGTTATAGACAAGCACACTTTGAATATGATTATAGAGTAGCGTCTAAATATAACAGCAACTATGGAAAGTTTATCTCTAAGGAAAAACTACGCATTGGTGAAGATTCTGACGAATTCCAAATGTCCTATTGCAATCGTTGGATTCTTGAAAAAGGTATGTTTGTTACTGAGGAACGTATGGAAAGGTTATATGACCAATCCATGCCATTAATTAAAGAATGGTGGAGAACTCAAGTAGTTGCTGGTATTGACGTTGCCCGTCAAACTGACTCTACAGTGGTAACTGTTGTTTGGGTGGATTGGGACCACCCTGATGCCTTTGGTTTCCACGAACATAGAATCCTCAATTGGTTAGAAATTAACAACCAAGAATGGGAAAAACAGTATTTTGAAATAGTTGATTTTTTGCGCCATTACGAAGTGATGAGAGTTGGCGTAGACTCCCAGGGTGTTGGAGGGGCGGTAGCAGAACGGTTACAACTACTTCTTCCAGATATTGATGTTATTGCAATGTCATCTGATTCCAAAGCACAGCATGAGCGGTGGGTGCACTTAACCGAACTTATCCAGAGAGACCAATTGGTTATCCCTGCCCATTCAAAAGCACGTCGCACAAGAACATGGAAACGATTTAATCAGCAAATGAGCGATTTGGAAAAGGTTTACAAAGGTCCATACCTTCTAGCCGCCGCACCTGACGAAAAGGGAGCGTTTGACGACTACCCAGACTCCCTAGCCTTGGCGTGTTCCATGAGCATTTTTGAGACCATGCCAGAGATACAAGTAGGGTACTCTCCGTTTTTTAGATAATATGTGCACTAAAAAAATGGTAAAGTTGTGCTACCGAATATTCACATTTGGAGGAATATAACAATGAACGTAGCACCATCACCGATGTTTCCAGAGAAGACCCCAGTAATGTTTGAGCAGACCTATGCTCCAAGCATCCCTGGTAACAAAGGTCCATTGCGCTTTGAAGAAGGTGTGGCAACTGACACAGATGTTCCAAACGACTTTAGTCGTGGAGCATACTTTGATACAGCCCCGTCGCCAATGCGTCAAAACCAACCAAACCCAGAAAACGTGTTTAAACACGCTGAAGAAACCATGCGTGAGCGTGCTCACGTAGGTTCTGCATCGTGGGTTGAAGCCCCTGCGCTTCTTTCTGACTTCGTTACTGGTGCAGTTGCTGGCGACGGTATGCCATCATTTGAGATGGAGTACAACAGTGGCGCTCACATGGCAAGGCCAAACCCAACCGTAGTATTTGACTGATTAATTAGTCGCAATACGACTAATTTTGTATAGTCATGGCTAATACAGGCGCTAGTCCACGGGGTCGCAGTGGCGACCCTAGAAGGCTTATTAAACCGCTAACTACGTCACTATCTGGTATCCCCATTGGTGGCACAGGCCAAGGTGGTGGTTTATATGACTTTAGCGCAATGCGCCAAGCCCGTTGGTCAGAGTTTTATAATACACAACATACCCACAAAAATATGGGTTATGACTTTGCTATTAAAAACAAGTTTGCTCCACATGATGCTGGACGTAGAACTGGGTTTATTGGCGGTGGTTACACATCAATCCGCAGAGAATCCAGTAGTTCTAAAGTTGTCCAAGAACCGCTAGACCACTTTAAACCTCATAAGGCTTTTGTACACCTTAGAGGTGCTGGTGTTACCCCTCGTATTCGTTTTATGGACACCTCTCGCATGCGTAGCAGGGCTAAAAACATTTATAACAAGGCTAACCCTCAAAACCTTAATGACCTAGATATTCAGCGTCGTATGGACTATTCTGAAATTAAGCAACTTCGTGTTGGGAATAACGGTATCGGACTCCGTGGAAAGAACTTCGGGGAGTGACCAATGACCGATGCGTGGGCGATTATCATTGCGGCTGCTATACCCGTAGTAGGAACTGGAGTCGGTTTTCTTATAAGGGAATTCAAAAACTTCAGAGTAGAAAATCGTCAAGATCACGCAAACGTAATGTCCGAACTCCGTAAGGTTCGTCATGGTGTAGAAACTGTTGCAGGGCGTTTAAACACACATATTGACTGGCATATGGATAAGGAAAAGAAATAATGTCACAGTTTAAAAACATCATGCTTCGTATCCTTGCTACCTTTGCAGCATCAGGCTTAGGCGTTATTGGTGCAGGAGCAATTGCTGGAGTACCCCTGTGGAAAGCCTGCTTTATGGCTGGTATTGCTGGAGTTGCCTTTGTAGTAGAAGGGTTGTCAAGGGCATTTCTTGACGATGGTAAACTTAGTCTTGACGAAATTAACGCCGTATTCAACAAAGTTGACGGGAAAGACGGAGATAAAAAATGAGTAAAGTTGCATGGGATTACATTGTTCCAGTGGTATTGCCAACAGACCTTAAGGGTGTTACACCTGGCAAGTTGCCAGCCAAACTACTAGTCCCCGCAGTAGGCGGTGGAAAGTTGCACCATATCGCTGCTAAGGCATGGGCAGCAATGGTTGCTACCGCAAAGGCTGAGGGTATTGAACTCAAGCCGACCAGTGCAGGCGACACGTATCGTGAATACGAGTTGCAGAAAAAAGGCTTCCTACAACGCTACAGCCTTGAAGATACGGGAACAGGTAAAACAAAGACCTTTGAAGGAAAGACTTGGTATTTGAAGAAGGGCATGGCAACTCTTGCTACTCCTGGCAAGTCCCAACATAATCTTGGTATTGCTGTTGATGTTGCTAATGCTGCCGAGCCAAAGCGTTTGAAGTGGCTCATTGACAACGTTAAAAAGTTTGGTTTCTCGTGGGAAGTCGTCCCTGAAGAACCTTGGCACTTGCGTTACGTATGTGGTGATAATCTCCCTCAAGCCGTGGTAGAGTACACGCAAAGGAAAGAAGCGCAGTAACAAGTTAACAATCTGGAGCACAATTTGTCAAATGACTCATTACTAAACGATTTACTCAACCCATTAAAAACCACAAAAACATCACCTTGTAAAATTGGAAGGATTGTTAAAGACCTTCCTACTAACGAGCAAGACGCACTTGTAAAAGCCGTTGAACTTGTTCGTGATTCTGATGCTCAAGGCAAGAGCAAGGTGTATAGTTCTGTTTGGCTTTCTAAGGTGTTGCGTAAAAATGGATACCAAGTTAGTGTAAGTACCGTACAACGACATGTAAACAAGGAGTGCTACTGTGAGTAGTTTAGAATCGGATTTAACAACACCATCTCAGGACAAGACTAAGTTGCTTGGCAAACTAGTTGAAATGCTTGAGAAAAAGAACATTGATATCAACGAGATTGGCGACATTAAACGTGTCAAATTGTATCAAGCACTTACAAAAGATGCAGAAGGTGAAGCACAGGTTCATGACCTTGCTGCAATTCAATTTTCACCTAAGTGGGAAACTGGTCCTGAATGGCCTGTTATTCAACAAGGTCCTGCAATTAAATTGCCAACACCTAAAGCAAAGAAAAAGAAAGCAACTACGTTTAAAACTTGCGTAGTTCCACCTGACATTCAGATTGGTTACTATCGCAACCGTGAAGGTGTATTAGAACCAACGCATGATGAAAAGGCACTTGAAATTTGTATCAAGGTAATTGAAGATTTACAGCCTGAAGTTATTGCATTGGTTGGTGACAACCTTGACCTTCCTGAAATGGGCAAGTATGTGACATACCCTGCGTATGCACAAACTACGCAAGCATCAATTGACCGTGCAACTTTGTTCTGTGCCCAACTTCGTTCGGCTGCTCCTGAAGCAAAGATTATTTGGCTTGCTGGTAACCACGAAGAACGTATGCCTAAGTACCTTGTACAAAATGCAGGTGCTGCTTATGGTCTTCGCAAGGGAAACACACCAGACTCATGGCCTGTTCTTTCAGTTCCATACCTTTGTCGTATGGACGAATTTGGTATTGAGTACCGTCCAGGGTATCCAGCATCTGATTACTGGGTCAATGAAAAGTTACGTATTATTCACGGTGACCGTGTGAAGTCATCAGGTTCAACTGCACATGTTTACCTTAACAACGAAAAGACGAGTGTTATCTATGGGCATATTCATCGCATTGAAACGGCTTTTAAAACACGTGAAGATTTTGATGGTCCACGAACCATTATGGCTGCTTCTCCTGGCTGCCTTGCTAGAATTGATGGTGCTATTCCTTCTACTAAGGGTGGCGTAGACCTTGATGGTCGCCCACTTACTCGCCATGAAAATTGGCAACAAGGGTTGGGCGTTGTTCGCTACGAAGATGAGGGTGCTCACCGTTTCTCATATGATGTAATTCCCATCTATAATGGATGGGCTATTTATCAGGGAACTGAATACTCAGCCGAATAGCCATGACTACCATTGTTGGTGTGCAGGGAGATGGATTTGCAGTTATCTGCGTAGATTCACGTATCTCTACCATGTTTGCAGGTGGTCTTGCCCAAGTAGGAACACTTAAAGAAGGGTCAAGCAAGGTATCAACTAATGGAAAATATTTACTCGGCGCTGCTGGAGATGTGCGGGCGATCAACATTCTCCATCATGTATTTCAACCGCCCACTCCACCACCAAACCTTAGAGGGAAGAAACTTGACCAGTTCTTTACGGCGAAGTTTATACCAGCGCTCCGTGAGTGCTTTGATGCACAAGGATACTCAGTCCCAGACCTCAACGAAAACAAAGAACACATTGCAGAACAAGGGTCAAGCATCCTAGTAGCAATCAATGGCACTATCTACATAGTGGATGGTGATTACTCATGGGCTTCCGAATCCAATGGTATTTATTCAGTTGGTTCTGGGTCTTCCTATGCGCTAGGTGCTATGCAGGTACTTTTACGCAGTAAAAAAGTAACCCTTCATCAGGCTAAAAGCAGTGCACTTCGGGCATTAGCCATTGCTTCTAAGTTTGACCCCTATACTGGTCCTCCGTATCAGACGTTTGTGCAAACTCAAGAAGTAAGCACTAAACGTCGTAAAACGGTATAATCAAAACAGCACATAACTAAGGAGCAATAAATATGGCAAAACAAATCAAACCAGCAGAACTTGCTGACGTGGCTACGAAGGGCGGTGTTCTGGGCGTTATTTCGTATTTGTTTTCAACATACAACGTAGACCCTGCTTTGAACATTGTTGTTCTTCCAGCAGTAATGTATGTTCTTAACGCACTTAGCACTAAGGTTGGTGACCCACAGGTTGCTAACTTCTTTGCAAAGCAGAGCAAGGTTGTTGAAGTAGCAGTTAAGCAAACTGTAGCAAAGCCAGTAACTAAAGCAGTTGCAAAGACAACACCTAAGAAAAAAGCAAAGTAAACTAAATAAATGCCCATTGATTTTTGGTCACCGTCTTATCGTGCGGCTTCTAGTGACCTTACGGTATCTATATCCCCGTTAGGTCTTGTTGAACTTGCAGACGAAGAATTTGAGGTACACGGTCCACGCTTGAACCGCTATGCGGCAGCGTGGGCTTGGTACCTTGGGCACCATTGGTCATACCGCCGTGAAATGGGCGAATCACAGTTTTATCTAAACTATGTTCGCACAATGGCAGACTACATCACTAACTTTTGTTTTGGTAGAGGTGTGCAGTTTAAAGTACCTGAGCAAAACAACGCTATTATCCCTCACCTTTTAAATGACGTTTGGGATGGGCACAATAACAAGCATTATGTTCTGTGGGAGATGGGGCAACTTGCCGCAGTTACTGGAGACTGCTTTGTAAAAGTTGCGTATGAAGAACCATACGTAGACACTGTTGGTATTCCGCATGAGGGACGAATTCGTATTATTCCTCTAAACCCTGCTCACTGTTTTCCTGAATACCACCCGCATGACCGTGACAGAATTATCCGATTTAAATTAAAGTATCGTTTCTGGGGTACATCGCCAGAAGGAACTCGTCAGGTTTACACCTTTACTGAAATCCTTACTGACGAAATGGTTGAGCAGTACATCAACGATGAACTTATTGACCAGTATCCAAACGCTATTGGAATGGTGCCTATTGTCCACATTCCAAATACCACAATTTCTTCTTCGCCTTGGGGTCAGTCTGACATTTGGGATATCATCCCTCTTAACCGTGAACTCAATGAAAAAATGGCTGAAGTATCAGACATTATCAACTATCACGCCGCTCCTGTAACCATCATTACTGGTGCTAAGGCTTCACAACTAGAACGTGGACCTAAGAAGGTTTGGGCTGGCTTGCCTAAAGACGCAAGCGTATTTAACCTTGAATCCAGGGGAGAAATGGCTGGCGCTTTGGAATACGTCAATTTCCTAAAGCGTGCCATGCACGAAATTACAGGTATTCCTGAAACTGCTTTAGGTCAATTCCAACCAGTGTCTAACACTTCTGGTGTTGCTTTGGCTATTCAATACCAGCCATTGATGAACCGTTACACAATGAAAAAGGTTCACTTTACAAAGGGTCTTGAAAAGATTAACGAAATCATTATTCGTACTGCGGCTGTGTTTAGACCAGAGATGTTAGTTTATAATGGTCTTAAGGCTGCTCAACCAGAACGGGATAACTTAACCCAGTTAGACCCTGCTGACCCAATTACTTATAAAACAACGTGTCATTGGATTGACCCGTTGCCAACAGATGTTCTCATCAAACTTAACGAAGTACAATCTAAAATGGCGCTTGGGCTTGAATCCAAACGTGGTGCTCTTAAGATTTTGGGTGAGGAGTTTCCGAACGAAAAGATGGAAGAAATCTTTGAGGAACTCATGGATGACGCTATTGACCAAGGCGCACTTGACATGCTTCGTTCGCAAATACAAATGGCAGTGATGATGGTAACAGGAATGATTCCTGGTGAAAATGGACCTCAGCCAGCAAGCGCTGGTGGTTCTGATGTATCATCTGCTGGTGGTTCTGAAGGAGTAATGCCTGGAACGGCAGTAAATCCGATAGAATCAGATTTAATGAATCAATTGGTAAGTAAGGCTTACGGTGCTAGGTTCGCCCAGCAACGTAGTCCAGGCGAAGATTAATCAGTAAATAAAAACAGTTAATATCAGCAAAACTAGCGAGGTTATACCTATGGCAAAGCAACCATCCCCAGAACAAGACTCTGTAGTCATTGGCACAGAGAATCCTGTTGTAGAGCAAGAACAACCAAAGGAAGTTGTAAAGAACTTTACAATTGACGATGTTGAAAGTGCTCGCAAACAGGAGAAGGACAAGATGTACAAGCGTCTTGAAGAAGCCGATGTACGTGTAAAGAGCATGGAAGAACAACTTAAGATTATTTCTTCCGAACGTGAAGAAGCCCTTAAGAAGGCTGAAGAACAAGCACAGCGTGAGGCTGAAATCCTTAAGAAGCGTGAGTTTGAGGAACTTACGGCAAAAGAGTTACTTCTTAAGCAGGAAACCGAATTCAACAAAAAGATTAATGATGTTGAAAACGAGTGGAAAGCACGCCTTGAGGAAATTGACCGTGACCGTCAAGCACAGGCTGCCCTTCTTGAAAAAGAGCGTCGCCACCAAGAAATTCAAACTTATCTAAACCGTCGCCTTCAGGAAGAACAAGAAGCAATTATTCCTGAATTGCTTGGCTTGGTTAGTGGGAATTCTGAAGATGAAATTGAAACTGCAATTGCTAAATACAAAGAAGCAAGTTCTGCTATATTTGAAAATGTCCAAAGAGCAACTGCGGAAACGCAGGTTCGCTTTAAAGGTGCAGGTGTAACAGCCCCACCTGTTGGGCCGATGGAAACTCAAATGGAGCAGCAAACGTTGACTGCGGAAGATATTCGTAATATGTCAATGGACCAGTATCAAAAAATGCGTGACAGGCTCTTGAACGCACGTTCTTCCAGAGGGCGTTTTTAAACTCTGGTAGAATTTAAAATAACCCATTAACATTCCTTACGGAGGATAAAAAACATGGCATATCCAGGCCCAGCAGGTGGTGCAGTCACAGGTGCTGACCTTTCGGCAATTACGACGACAGGTTACTCAAGTGATGCAACACTCTCACCAGCAATTCAGACTATTTGGTCCAAGGAAATCTTGTTCCAAGCAATGCCTGTTTTGCGATTTGAGCAATTCGCAGTAAAGAAGACTGAACTTGGTGTTATGCCAGGTCTCACCGTCAACTTCATGCGTTACAACAACCTAGGTGTTGATGACACCAACGGTGCAGTATTGACTGAAGGTGTACGTATGGAGCCTTCCGCTCTGTCGGCATCACAGATTCAAATTACTGTAAAAGAACAAGGTAAGTCGGTTGCAGTAACCGAACTTCTCTTGAACGCATCATTTGATGACGTTATGGCATCGTCCAGTCGTCTTCTTGGTCGTCACATGGCACAGTCAATGGACGTTCAGGCACGCAACACCTTGTACGCCGCAGGCGTTCCATTCGGTGGCGGTGCAGCCGTTGCTCCATCGGTAGTCTTTGGTCGCAAGACCAACGGTTCAACCCGTGGTTCAATTGCTCCTTACGAGTACTCGGCAGCAGGTTCGGCTTCGGCTCCTGGCTACCTCTCACCAGCAACCATTAAGGACGCTGTTGAAATTCTCGCAGGTCAGAACATCCCACGCCTTGGCGATACTTACGTTTGCTTCGTTCACCCTTCACAGAGCCGTGCGCTTCGTGACTGGCCTGAATTCATTGAAGTAACAAAGTACGCTGCACCTGGCAACTTCATGCTTGGTGAAATTGGTCGTCTGTATGACGTAGTGTTCATTGAAACCACTCAGGTTCTTAAGGGTGGAACGAACATTGTTGACTTGGCTCCAGGAACCAGCGGTTACCAGGACCCAACCTCAACCTCATACAGCGCAATCATGATCGGTGACAACGCATTTGGTCAGGCAATCGCCTTGCCAGTTGAACTCCGTGACGGTGGCGTAATTGACTTTGGTCGTGAGCATGGTCTCGCTTGGTACGCAATCTGGGGCTTCGGCGTAATTACCGCAGAATCCCGTGTGATTTTGAATACCAAGGGTGGAGCAATTGACTCTAACTTCTAATCTTTAGGGACTAGAATCAAGGGGCGATGGTGGTGTAAACTACCATCGCCCCTTTAGTATTACACGTACAACACTAGGAGAAATAAAATGCCAAGAAAAACAAATCAATTTGCAGAATCAGTTGAGGATGACGAAACTGAAGTAGCAATCCCAGTTCCTGAAAAGGAAAGTGGTTTTAAGCAAGCACGTATCAAAGGCACCTGGACAATGTTCTGGGGCGGTGACATGTATAATTTTGTAGATGGAAAAACATTCAACATCCCACAAGAGTTGTTTGACCATCTAAAGAATTACGGCAATATCTACGACACTCTCTAAGGAGTACTATGGCGGGTTTTACAATCCCCAACGCACCTGATACTGATAAATCAACGCTAGACCAGTCCGAACCAGACCGTGTTGATTTTGAAATTCTAGGAAATAGAAGGAAGGGTGTTGTTACTGGTGGTGAGGTTACCTCAGTATCTGGAACAACGGTGGCAGTTACTGCCGCAACCATTGCATATGAGGGGGCTGATTACGCCCTTTCTGCTAACCCTTCTTATACATTGTCAAGTGCTCCTTCTTCTGGAACACGCTTTGACCTTGTAGTAGCACGGTTTGCAACGGGGGCTGTAAGCCTTCAAACGGTGACTGGTACAGCAAGTACCACTAACCCATTGTTTCCTGTATTAGCAGCAACTGATGTTGTATTAGCCGCAGTACTACGTCGCACTAGTGCATCTATTGTAACTAACGACATTATTGATAAGCGTGCATTTTGCTTGCCAAGTGTTCAAGCATTGTCAATTGTTAATGCTGACGTAAATGCCTCAGCCGCAATTGCTTACAGTAAATTAAACCTTGCTAGTAGCATTACTTCATCAGACATTGTTAACGGTACTATTGCTACTGGTGACCTTGCTGATGGGGCAGTTACTACTGCAAAACTTGCATCGGGTGCTGCACAGGCTGGGTTTAATTCCACCATCAATGCTCAAACTGCAAGTTATACGTTGGCTCTATCTGACCTAGGTAAGTTAGTAGAAATGAACAGTACATCTGGTCTTACTCTTACAGTACCTTTGGAATCATCTGTGGCATTTGCAGTTGGTGATCGTATTGACGTTCTTCAGACTAATACTGGTCAAGTAACATTTGCTGGGTCTGGTGGTGTAACCATTAACTCAGAAAACTCTAAGACTAAACTAAATGGTCGTTGGGCTGCCGCAACATTAATTAAGCGTGCTACTAACACTTGGGTGCTTCTCGGAAACATTACCGACCTGACGGTGTAAGCATGATACCTGGAGTAGTTAGTTCAGCAGGTGGTCTAACAGCACCAACCCCTACGTTTTCTGCGGTTACTTCCACAGATACTGGCTTCTATTTCACCATTAGTAACTACAACTCAAACTTTAGTTACGCCGTAAGTACAACTACTGGAACTGTGGTTAGAGATGGTGCTACAGTAACGCAAGGCGGTGTGAGTTACAGCACTTCAGCAACTGTGACTGTAACAGCGTCTAAGCCTGGTTGGATTAGTAAGTCAGCAACACGAAGCGGAACTTCTAATGCTGCTCCTCCTGCTCCACCACCATGCGTACCTGCTGGTTGTACACCTGCTTGTGGTACTGCTACATTTTCTGGGGCAACAGCCTGCGGTGGTTCTATTATTTGCTCAGGTTGCCCAGGTTGTACGTATGGAGATAGAAGGTGGGCTTTAGATTGCTACACATATAGTCAGCAATCTTGTGTTGATAACTGTGGTATTACTTACTACAGAACTTGTGAAAGTTTCTGTGTAGACTCAACTGTTAGTTCATCATGTTGCCCATCAGTATAAGGAATACTAAATGTCTGAAGAAAGTAAAAAATCAACTGTTTTTGCATTTGTTGTAGACGGAGAAGTTGCATGGTTGCATGGGTTTGATTACCGTGCCGAACAAGCAATTGCTGCGATGCAATCAAACCCAGTAGTAGTTGAATGTCCACAAGAAATTGTTGATCTAATGATTCCCAATGGTGTGCCTGACTATATTGGTTGGACATATGCTAACGGCGTGTATAGTCCACCAGTATGAGCGCATGGTCTGAATATAAAAAGAAATTAGGGGAAACTCGTCCTTGGGATTTACTTGACCCTAACATTCCACGAGCAACTGAAACAGATGCGGACAAACGTTTAAGCATTTGCGAGGAATGCCCCGATTTCATTAAACTTACAAAACAATGTAAACAATGCGGTTGCATCATGCCCGCAAAAGTAAAATTACTTGCTTCTACTTGCCCACTTGGAAAGTGGTAAAAACTTGGGGTTCTAAACCCTAGTACAATAAAATGGTGGAAGAAAGACCAATTCCTAGACCATCTGGAACCATTACGGATATTACACGTATTCGTAGGACTATGACAAAAAGAAAACGGGACGAGTATCCAAGCGTCAATTTCCCAGAACAAGACACCATTCCAGGAGCCGACTCTAAAGGAGAAACTGTATGAGCACCCATAACGAAGTATTGTCTGAGGTTGTTGAAATTGCTCGTAACTTTCTTCGTGATTTTCCTAAGTTCTTTCAAACTGCCTTTGATGTACAAACAAGAACATTTGAGTTAGGTCACCCTAACATTGATAAAGATTCTTTGTACATTGCCATATACACATCCAATACACCTGTTGAGTTGGCTGCCTCTGCATTTAACCTTGACCAAAGAAACGGTATTGTTCGCCTAACTAGTACCCCTCCTGCTAACAGTCGCCTTATGGTTGAGGGTTATTACTATGAATGGGTTCTTCCAAGTGACCTTAATTTTTATGCTAAACACGCTATGAAAGCACACAGTCACAACCTTGACATTCCACTAGAACTTGCTACTCCAGCAGTTATTGACGTAGTGGGTATAGCGGCCCTTCTAGGGGCTTTGTGGGCGCTTATGACGGAGTATAGCCGTGACATTGACGTAATGACCTCAGAGTCTGTGCACATCCCTGGAAGTCAACGATTTAATATGGTTCGTACCCTAATCCAGGGTTGGGAAGAAGAATACCGCAAGGGTGCTAAAGCCCTTAACATTGGACCTGAGCGCATAGAAGTAATGAACCTTCGTCGTGTTTCTCGCACCACTAACCACTATGTGCCTCTTTACAAAGCAAGAGAACTTGGCGATTATGGTCCAATTGAGCGCATATTCACAGACCAAGACCATCAGCATATTAAGTACCAAGTAGAAGAACCGTTGCGTGAGGACGTTTTTGTGGACGTAGACCCACCAATTGCTACTACCACAAATGCGTTTTACTAATGGATATTCGTACTGAAGTAGGCTTAATTAGAAAACATTATCGGGAATATACCCGTAATGTCGGTGAGTCAATTATTTATTATGAGTTCATACCCTTTGGGCAATCCGCAAGCGCTGGGTCATTCTTTGATGACGTATACGATGAAAGCGTTTCTGGGACTGGTGGACGTAGGTACAAAAACGGTGTAGTTATTCCTACGCTTATGATTACAGAAACTGAAGACCAAAAGCGTTCAATCCCTGAAGGTCGTCAACCAGTTGAAGTTTCTAACTTTGTTTGCTCATTAGAAGACCTCCGTGACGCTGGGGTATCAGACCCTTTTGAATACCGAAAACACTTAAATGACATGTTTCAGTATGACGGTAGGTATTTTACTGTTACTTCATATAAAGTTCGTGGTCGTGCAAAAGACGACATTATGGTAACCATTGAAGGTCTTGAAGTGTACTTTAACGAGGAGTACGCATTTGACCCAGACCTTGTATTTACCTCAGTTGCCAACTTACCTTGGCCTCCAACATTTGGCAAAGTCTGATAAACTTGATTTAACTTTGACGAGCGTCAAGGTGCCCAACGCCTAGAAGTATTTGGAGTGCTATGGATGCACAACCTTCATCTCCTGCTGTACGTACTTCTAGACCTTCGTTTATTGACGGTGAATTAGAGATTGTTAGATACGCTCAATTCCTCGCAACAGAATACCCAAAGGCACTTCGTAAAGCCATTAAGCAGGCTGTCAAAGAAGAACAAAGCGCTTTGCAAGAGGTGGCTAGTAACGATGGTGATTGGAACCAACTAGCCAACAGTATGTCAGTTAGATACAACACAGAAACTGCTGATGTTGTTTATGGTGTAACTACTGGTAAACAAGCGATGCAAAAAGCAACTGATTTAGAGTATGGAGTTCCTCAGCAAAACGCTCCACGACCATTGCTTCGTTCTTTTGCTAAATCCCGTGAACACGATTTTGGTAAAAGGGTTGAAGAATTAGTGGAGATGGAATTAAGGAATAAATACCGATGAGAACTGGTTTCCTTCTTGCCGAAGATGAGGCTCTTAAAAACCTTTTTAGGAACCTTACCGTAACCGATGACAGAGACAACGCACGTGAAGTGCAGGTATTCTTTCGTTACCCAGAAGGCGAAACTGAGCGTTCTTACCCTTTTATTACTTTAGAACACATTGACATTGTGCACGCTCGCAACCGTCAACATTCTGAAACAGAAATACTATACCAGACAGGGAAACAAGGGGCACCTGCAATTCCAGGTACGTCTTCGTACCGTATGGATTACTGGCCTAGCACTTCTGCTTCTTTTAATTATATAACAAACAAAAACAACTATGATTATTTAGAAGCAAACGAGCATGTTCCAGTAGACCTGCTGTATCAGATTTCTACCTTTACTCGTTCAGCAATACATGACCGCCAATTGACTGGCACCATCCTTGCTCAAGTTCTTCCGTTTAGAAAGGGTTTTATTGAAATCCCTGCTGACGGAACTATCCGTCGTCTTGACCTTTTGGATTGGACAACGGCTGACCTGCTTGACCCTGAAGCAGGTTATCGCAAGCGTATTTTTCGTAAGGTTTATACCATTCAAATGACAGCAGAGATACCTTCATCTCAAGTTATTGGAAGGTATGCAGTTTCTGAGGTACTTGGCTCAGTGGGTCAAATCCATTCAGAAAATAACGGTGTTTATACTATGAGTAACGAGCCTACAGAACCATTTTCTGTAAGCGAGTAACTACAAATTGAGGCATAATAGTGTGTAGTTTTTTTGATGTATACTTTCATTAAGGAGTAACAATGCCATATTCACGTCCTGGAGTTTACGTAACAGAGGGTGCTTTCTCGTCTAACGCCCAATCTGGCTCAACCACAACGGCTGCTGGCTTTGTTGGTTTTGTACCACGTGGTCCAATTGTTCCAACTAAGGTAAGTTCATGGACTGCCTATAAGAACTTGTTTGGTGACCTAGACCCAGATTACGATTTGTCTTATTCGGTATACCACTACTTTGCTAACGGTGGTCGTGACGCTTATGTATCACGAGTATATAACTCGGTAACAAGCGCACCAGCATCTGCTGCAACTGTAAACGTGGCTGGAACTGTTAACGGTGGTTCGTCAACTACTGTATTCAAGTTGTCGGCTCAAAACCCTGGTGTTTGGGGAAACAGCCTTACAGCAACCGTTACTGCTGGTTTAGTTACTGGTTCTGAACCAACCTTTACACTAGTTATTAAAAACAGCGGTGTGGAAGTAGAGCGTTGGGGTGAAATTAGTTTGGACCCAACTTCAAACCGTTATGTATCTGCTGTACTTAACAATTATTCTAACTTGGTAACTGTTTCAAACATTGCAACCTACTCAAGTGCTTATACTGTTACTGCTGTAAGCAACTCAGCATTTGCTAATGGTTCGGCAGGAACAGCAACAAGCATTGAAACAGCCACTGAATGGCAATGGGCAGTAAGCCGATTTGATTTGGTTGTTGAGCCACTGATTCTTAACTTGGTTGGTATGACTACTTCTTCAGTAGTAAACAACGCTATTACCTACTGTGAAGGACGTGGAGATTACTTCTTGGTAATTGACCCAATTGATGTTTCAAGTGGTTCTGATGCGCTGTCAGCAGTCAGTGGATTTACAGCGTCTTCATATGCCGCAGTTTACTATCCAAAACTGGTAATGATTGACCCTGCTAAATCAGGTGCTGCTGCTATTAAGACAACCTTGCCAGCAGGTGCAATTCTTGGATTGTACAGTCGTGTAGAAGCAGAGCGCACAGTTGCTAAGGCTCCTGCTGGTTATGCTTACGAACTTCGTGGTGCTTACGGATTGGCAACGTCCTTTACCGAAACAGAACAAGGCACGTTGTACGATGCAAACATCAACACTTTGAAAGCAATTCCTGGTGCTGGTGTAATCATCAACGGTGCACGCACGCTTAAGAAGACCGACATTAGCAAGTATATTCCAGTACGTCGTAGTCTTAACTACGTTAAATCACGTGCTAAGTCGCTTACAGACTTTGCGTTGTTTGAACCAAACAACGAAGGCTTGTGGATAAGCATCAATACACGCTTGTCAACTTTCTTGCAATCATTTTGGAACGCAGGTGGATTGAAGGGTCGTACCATACAGGAAGCCTTTTATATCGTTTGTGATTCTTCAAACAATACAGCAACCTCAATAGAAAATGGCGAAGTACACGTTCAAATTGGTGTGGCATTGCAAACACCTGCCGAATTCATCGTTGTTGAAGTTAGCCAGTTCACTGGTGGCTCATCATTCACAGAAAACCTTTAAGGAGTAAATAATGGCTTTAGCATCACGCACCGACCCTCTACGTAACTTTAAGTTTAAAGTTATTATTGAGCCTACGGGCAACCTTGCAACCCTTGCACCGAACCTTCCAAAATTGGGCTTTGCTGAAATGTCAGGATTGAGCGTAACCAACGAACTCATTGCCTACCGTGAAGGTGGTATGAACACTCACCCACATAAGATGGTTGGTCAGTCTGACTTCCCACCTGTGTCGTTCTCACGTGGCGTTTTTGCTATGGACAATGGTCAGGCACAGGGTGACGGTGGCATGTGGGCATGGCAACAGTTCATCCACGCATGGAACGAAGGTATTCCAAACGGTTCTACTGGTTTGAGCGAAGGCGTTGGTACCAATGATTACCGTTGTACTATTACTGCATTGGTTTATGACCACCCATACACCCGTACGGGCGTTTCATACTTGAACCAAGATATGGCAGAGAGCCAAGGAAGCATTAAGCCTGGTAACGTTCGTTTAGCATTTAGGTTGTATAACTGCTGGCCTGGTGTCTTTGCAATGAACGGTTTGAACGCTGGAGACAATGGTATCCTTATCCAGCAGATGACAATTCACCATGAGGGTTTCCAAATTGCTGTAACCCCACAACAGATTCAAGCATTGGTTCCAGGAATTTCAGTTACCGCATAATTTAAAACAATTTACAATTAGGAGCATTACATGTCTACAGACCTTGCTGCACAAGCAGCCTCAGCAAACAACGCAATCCTCAGTGACCCTGCGCCTCGTGTTGACCAACCAGGAAGCGTCAAAGTTGAACTTCTTCGTGGTTTACTTATGCCCAATTCTGACGCATGGCAAACCATTGCAACAGTTAGGGAACTAACTGGAGCAGATGAAGAAGCATTGTCGGCTTATGACGTTCGTAACGACGTAACATATTCTGAATATATGTCGCAACTTCTTAAACGAGCCGTTGTAAAAATTGGGGAAATTGAAGTTGCTGACAACGTTGAGATTGTTGACAAACTTATCATCGGTGACCGTGACGTACTGTTCATGGGAATCATTAAAGCCACATATGGGCGTTACCGTGAGTTTGACGTAACTTGCCGTGAGTGTGATGGTAAAAACAGCATTACTGTTGACCTAGAAAAAGACTTCCCAATTGACGGGGCAAAAGACGATATCCATAAGAACATGTCCGTCACATTAAAAAACGGAACAGTCGTAGAACTGTCTTACCCTACTGGGGCTGACAGTCAGGCAGTGTCTAAAAAAGCAAAAACAACAGCAGAGCAAAACACCATTATGTTGGCTCGCTGTGCAGTGCTGGATGATAAGAACCCCACAAAAGCAGAGGCGTGGGCACGTGGGCTTTCTTTGGCTGACCGTAACAAGTTGGTTAAAGTACTTCTTTCAGCACAACCAGGGCCTCGTATGGAGGAGGTGAAGACCCAATGCGCTCACTGTAATGCTAATATTGTTCTAGCATTAGATTGGGTCTCACTTCTATTTGGATAACTTAATCCAAACATACTGGGAATACGACATGATTGCCTCTGCGTACGGAGGTTTTGGTCTTGAGGAAATCAAGACTATGACAGTACGCCAAAGAGCCTTTTGGTACAAAATGGCTAGTTGGCGTAACTCTAATTCATAAAGGCAGAGTATGGAAGCAAGTCTTGGTGATGGTGCATTTGCAGGGCAAGGAGGAAGCCCTGAAGAAGGCCGTGCCGCATCTGGAGTAGGAAACTCCACAGTTAACTCTCGCCTTAGTGTTGACCTTCAAATGCTTAAAGGTCTCAACGACGAACTTACAAAGTTAAACGACAACACTAAAAAGATTAAATCTAATTTTAAATCTTTAATTAAGGACACTAAAGACCTTACTGCTGAACTCAATAAAGCAGCCACTGCTATGGGCAAGGTTAGTGGTAAATCAAGTAGCAGTTATATGGACACCAGCAAAGGTATGCCAGCCGCTGCATCCATGTCTGAAAAATCAGACGCTGCTGTAAAAATCCTTAAGCAACTTCAAAGTGGTGGTGGCGATCTTGGAGGAGGCGGTGGCGGTGGTGGCACACTTGGCGGCATCACTGACATATACAAGAGTTTTACAGGTGGTAAAGCATTTGGTAAAACAAACGCCGTAGCAGCGGGTATTCAAATGATTAATGAGCAAGTCATTAGTCGTATTGATGACCGTGTAGATAGAAACAAAGCGTATGCTATTGGAGCAGACAAGTTAAGCGTAATGCTTCAACAAACCACTGGTTTGTCACAAAACCAAGTATCCAATCAAATGCGTATGCCATTGACCAAGTACAGACTTGGGGCTAATGGCATTAATGACCTTCTCTCATTAGAAGCACGTACGGGTATCAGTGCTCAAGGTAACGCTTCCTCAGTTGAGGCTATGCGGACTCTCAGTGGTTTTGGATTGAGCACTGGTCAGATTGCTGACTCTATGCAACAAATGGGTTCGGCAGACGTAGTAAACCGTATGTTTATGATGACGGGCACCAGCATGTATGGCATTGGTGGTAAGCAAAAGAGCCAGATGCAGGTAGTTCAAGACCTTACTAAACGCTTGGGATTGTCTAATGAAGAAATCCTTAAAGGTGGTATGCAACAAGGTTCTGTTGTTCGCCAACGTTTGGAAATGGCTGGCGTAGGCGAAGACCTTCAAAATCAAATTTTAAACTACGCTAAATCAAATGTTCAGTTTAAGAAAAAGGGTGGTACTGGTATGTACGACCCATCAAACCGTGAACATACAAAGTTGATGGGCGTTGAAGATAACTTTGCTACACAACAGGCTGAAACTGAGCGTACTGGTATTGCACGTGAAGAACAAATGTACAAACGTCAGGCAGACAACTATGCTGACATGGAAAAGAACCTTCAAAAGGTTAACGCTGCTTTAGGTAAGTTTGAAGACGCTTTGCAAGGAATTATTGGAACACGTACGTCACTTCGTGGAAACTTGTTTGCTAAAGCCTTGCCATTTATTGGTGGGGCTATTGGTGGTATTGCGTCTTTAGGCAACCCAGCGGGAATAGCGGCTGGATTTGCTGTTGGCACTGCTGCTGCTGGGACTCTTGGTGACCCTCATGGCTCTGAAGCAAACCCAGGACGTATTGCGGAACAGAAGCCAACTACTAAATTAAAAAATTCAGCCTTAATTAGTAAATTAAAACCAGTACTTCGTGACCCTCTTGCCCGTTTGCTTGCTGACCGACCAGGTATTGGTGTTGGTGGAACTTTGCGTAGTCCAGACGAACAAAAGCGCATGTTCTTAAGCCGCTACTTTAAGACAGATAAACAAACTGATACTTACTATGAAGGCTCATATTGGGAAAAGAAACCTGGTGTTGCTAAAGCGGCTCCTCCAGGGTTGTCGTACCACGAAATTGGTCTTGCCGCTGACCTTACCTTTGAATCAAAGGCTGATATTGATTGGCTAAGGGCAAACGCCAACAAGTATGGTCTTGATGAATTTTCACGAATTGGTGAGCCTTGGCACGTTCAATCCACAGCATACCCTTCAAGTAGAAGGCAGTATGAAGAACAAGGTGCTCCATATGGAACCGAGACAGACCCAACTACAAAATACACACCTGGTTCATTTGGTGACATTAGAGAAATTAGTCCGCTAGGGCAAAACAGTACTACTGAAAACGCATTGTTGGCAATGGAAGCAGTTACCAGACAAAATATGAGTCTTGCTGAATCTATGGCTGCGTTTAGTGGAAATGGTGTTAGTGCCATGAGTACAGATACCAGTTCTGCTGGTAGACAAGATGCACGTACTGACCGAGGCTCAAAAGGTAATACACGTAGTAATGGTAATTATGCTGTTCCTGCTGGCGCAATGAATCCACGTGATATTGCTGTTATCTTAAAACGTCGTGGTTTTCCAGATGATGCCATTTGGAAAATGTTGGCTATATCCCACCGTGAATCACGTTGGATACCTACTAAGCACAACACAAAGCCACCTGACGATTCTTATGGCCTATTTCAAATTAACATGATAGGCAACACTGGAGCAGGTCGTCGTAAGGCATGGTCTAGTTGGCTAAAGAGCGACAAAGACCTATTTGACCCAAAACACAATATTCACGCAGCACGTTTAATTTTTGGTGATGGTGGCGGTATTAAGCATTGGAATATTGATGGAAGTTGGAAAAATGGAATTCCAGCAGAAGGTATAAGCACTGCAAAGCAGGTTGCTAAAGACATGGGATACCCAACTCTTGGTGACCCTAGTGATAAAGGCTATACTCCTCCAATGAAACCAACAGCAGCCGCACCTGAACAACGTGCAACCGCTGTTTCCAAACCAACTACAAACAATGTATTTAATGTTCACCCTACAATTCACATCACATCAACTGGTTCACAACACATGGACGTAAACAATATTGCTAAAGAAGTAACAAAAGTACTTGAAAGTCAAGTGCGTCTAACTGCAATGAGGAATTCATAATGGTTATGCAGAATCCTGATTTTGATAATTACTCACGATTAGGTGAAGTACGTAGCCCTGATAGAGAAAATCCACCATTTATTTGGCCTGGGGTAAACATTAGGAATATCAATGGTGGTGGCGTTAGAATGGCACGTGGGTTTATGAGAAGTATATTAACTGACCCTGACATTGTTAACGCATTTAATACGGCTACCCAACCAAGACAAACCACAATTGACACTAGTAAAACAGGCTCTGGTCATTATCGTTTAAACTTTCAATTCAATCCTGAGTATATTGAAAGAAGTGTTGCACAAACACCAGGTGCAGTAAACCCTATTTTGCAGAGTGTGTCAAACCTTACTCAACCAATCCCAGGTTCTGCAACGTTTAACTTTACAATGACGTTTAACAGAGAAATGGAAGTTGCTAACGCTGGAAACCGTGCAAATTCAAACGTACTATGGGACGGTGATGATTTAGACCCCACTAGTACACGACTAAAAGACCCTGGTTTAGTAGGTGTTTGGGCAGACCTACAAATGTTTGACCTTATTGTAGGACAAGGCATTACCCCAGAACTTCTTGACCTTGTTGCTGCGTTTACAGAAGTTCAGGCTCTTGAACGTAGTGCAAATGAAAGCACCACAACTGATGGGGAAGGAGAAGAACCAAAAGAAGGAGAGGAAAAAGAAGAAAAAGCATCTGAAACAGACCCTGATTCTACTTCTTTTAATAAAGAAGAATTTGAAACAAACTTTACAGCAAATTTTGGCAACTCTGCATTTTTAAACCCTTTACCAGTTCGCATTGTTTTTTCAGATACGTTTATGGTTGAAGGAATGGTTACTGGTACGTCCGTTGCTTTTCAAAAATTTAATCATAGAATGATTCCAACTATTTGCCAAGTCAACGTAAACTTTAGTGCAATGTACTTAGGGTTTGCTAAAAAGAAAGCCTTCTTGACAGAGAACTTAACTGCATGGGCAAAAGACCAAGCAGGAAAAATTGATGAAGATGCAGAAAAAAATAAATCAACTGCACGTGTTGCAGCAAATGCAATTACTTCTGTAATCGTATACCCTAACAGTAAATTAAATGCAAAACTCAATCTAATAGAATGGTCAGGCACAAACCACCCTGACAAAGATACTAACTTAGATCAATTTTTAGCCCACTCGTTGTCTAATGCTAAAACACCTAACACCACTACGTATTATCCTGAAACGCCTACAACGTTAGAGCATTGGTATAACATTAAAAAAACGTCTTTGTATAAAAACGGAGTAAACATTACTAATAGTGTTTTAAGTTTGTACTCTGACAGTTTGTATTTACCTTTTGTTATTACTGTCTTATACAACAAACCTACAACTGTAGAAAAAGACCCAACTTATACTTTTAAAATTGAACTAGTTTATAAATATCCAAATCCAGAAACTGGAGTAAGAGATAAAGAATTTAAAAGTAATTGTAATTTTATAAAAATAAATGAATCCTATTATAAGGCATACACTCTAACGTCATCTAAAACATTTACTCCGATGGTTTACACAGTTGGAGGAAACCTTGATCTTGGTAAACTTCCTAATTTGCCAAAAATTAATAGTGCGCTAACTGGTACAGAAAACATTCCGTATAACGACAACCCGTTTCTAACATTGCGTATAACAACAACCGTTAACACACTCAATCTTGATGGTACTTCAACAACTTCTGCTGATCTCAACCCTATTGATTACGTAAACGTATCATGGCCTTCAGTTAGTGGTGGAGATTCTTTCTACAACAAATCACCAGGTTTTAAAGGAACGCCAACCATTGCTGATTCCGTTAATGCCCCAAAAGATTTTATACCAGCAGATAGGTTAGACTAATGAATTCAAATATTTCTAGGTATAGCAAAAAGTACGATGAAAAAAACAATCAAGCAATCACGATTTCTACACGTACTGATGTAATTAATAAACAGTATTTTGTACATATTGCTAAACAGGGTGATTCATTTATTTCACTTGCACTACGTTATTTAAATAACGAACACCTATATTGGTACATTGCTGATCTTAACCCTCAAATAAAGTTTGCAGATTTGTTACCTGTTGGTGCACAAATCCGAATCCCATTGACATGATTACCACTAACCTTTCTCCACTTGGTATTAGTTGGTCATTTTCTATTGATGGTTCTCCTGTTGCTTCTAACACTATTCAAAAAATAACAATGTCTTCTGTAGAAAATCAACACGATATTGCAACCATAGAAATGGTGGGAGTGCCTTCAGAATACGTTTTAGGATATGTGGATAAACCTATTGTTTTAACTATTTCTATTTTGGGCAATCGTTTATGCAGTATGTTTGGTTACGTTTCACATATTGAAGGTATTTCACACACTAACGAAGGTTTGGTAAATGGTTCTGCTTTTCAATTATTAAAAGTTATTTGTTTTGGAAGTTCGTATATTTTAAAAGCAAAACAAACAAAAGTTTGGAATAACGTATCTCTACAGGATGTAGTTTCTAATATTGCTGACAAACACAAAATTGGATATTCCATTCCAATTAATAACTACCGCTTTAAACGATTGCTTCAATCTGAAACATCTTCTTGGCAGTTTATTGTAAATACCGCAAAACAATTGGGATACTCGTGTACATTGTCTAACAACCATTTGCACATCTGGGATAAACGCTTGTCCCCCGCACGTCAACCTTCTTATGCAACTTTGGAAGGAACTAAAGTAACTAGAAAACAATATGAGCCACGTCCTGGTGTAATCCTTACATTTAATCCAGTAATGGGTAACAATACCCCAGTTGGTGATATGAATAATAATAGTATTTCATACATTGATGAATTGGGTCAAGTTGCGTCTGTTTCCGATACAGATGTTGAAATTACCCCTACATTTGGTACAGCCAATACTACTCGCTTTAATGATGAACTGGCTGCTACTGCTATATCTTTTGAAGATGCTAAGAATATGTTATCCGCTAAAAAAAACTACACCCATGCTTATAGTTGTGAAACAACTGTACTAGGTGACCCTTCTATTAAAGTAGGGGGCATTGTTAAAGTAACAGGATACGATCACAATTTTGAAGGTTTTTGGTACGTTGAAAGCGTGACTCATGAATTATTTAGTGAAACACTTTTGACACACTTAAAATTAACAAGAGATGGAAACATTGATGAATCTTCTAAATTTCCAATAGTTCAGCAGTACTTTGATTTACCAAACCCTGTGTTAATCAATAATAAATGGTGTATGAAAACGGAGCATGTCAATGTATACAACTGACTTGCTTTCTCAAAACTCCATGCTACACAGAGGAGTTGTTACGTATTCCAGCACAACTACTGGAGAAATTAAAGTAAAAATACCATCTATTTTAGGCACATCAGAAGAAATGGCTATATCCTATATAGGTAGAACAAGCAATGTTGACAAAGTTTGGAGTGTTCCAGCAGTGGGTTCACAAATAGTAGTGGCTTCAGATGACACTAAGTTTACTAATTTATTTTGGGTACAGGTTAACCCAGACCCATCTATAAGCATACTGACAGCACAAGTTGCTGAGTTAACAGCACAAGTTGCTGCACTAATGGCATAGGAACATTTATGAAAACTTTTTCAATACCCTTTAGATTTAGCGAAGGCAGTGTTGCCGTTAATAAAAACGTAGACATTGCAATTAAAGATGAAATAATTAATTACCTAATGACTAATACTGGAGAACGTGTTATGCGGTCTAGGTATGGTGGAAATATGCAGGGGTTGGCTTTTGAAATTAATGACCCTTTAATTTTGGCTGATTTTAAAGTGGATGCTATTCCAGCAATTAACGCTAATTTGTCACGTGGTCGTGTTTTAGACATTACTATTTTAGACCAACCTAGCAACCCTCAGTCTTCTCCATACGGTGATAACGTTGCTACTGTTGCTGTTAGGTATGCTACATCCCCACGTAATATCTCTACATTTAGATTAATTGTTCGTTCTCAACTTACTTCAGAAAGTGAATTCTAATGGCTGACATTAACTACTCTAGTCGTGACTTTGAACAAATTAGAGATGATTTGCTATCTCGTGCTGCGTCTTTAGTGCCCGAATGGACTGCACGAGATAGTTCAGATTTTGGAGTAATGATGGTGGATTTGTGGGCTTACTTTGCCGACGTTCTTCACTACTACATTGACAGGGCTTCACGTGAGGCGTTTATTACAACAGCAACTCAACGAGAGTCCATGCTTGCCATTGCTAACCTTTTTGATTATCAACCACAGTTACAGACTGCTGCTACGTCTGAAGTAACCGTTATTGGTAACAATATTCCAAGCGGTGAAACTGTTGTAATCCCTGCTGGAACTGTTTTTGTTTCCCCAGCAACCTCTAGTTCTCCAGTGGTTTATTTTACTTCCACTGCTGCTGCTTCTGCTTCTTCGGCATCTAGTCCAACAATTACTGTATTTGAAGGCGAGCAGGTAACTGATGAAACATTAGGAACAAGTACTGGAATGGTTAATCAACGCTACACTTTGTATTATCCTAAAGTTATTGGTAACAGCGTGACAATCAATGTTCGTGAAGGTACTTTAGTAAATGGAATTCCAACGCTTGTTGAATACTTTCAAGTAGACAAACTTTATAATTCTGCTCCAGGTGATCGTGTGTTTAAACTAGTATTAAACGCTTCAAATGAGGTTGAAGTACTTTTTGGAAACGGCGTTAACGGCAAGATACCAAATGCTGGTCAATTAATTACGGCATCTTATCGTAAAGGAAAAGGTGCGGCAGGGAATTTGCCTGCTAATCAAATATCACAAATTCAAAACTCACCTAGCAATTACTTGTCTAAAATTTACTCAACGCAAGCCACTGGTGGTTCAGACGTTGAATCAATTGCGTCCCTTAAAACAAACATTCCAGCAGCATTTTCAACGCAAAATCGTGCTGTTTCATTAAATGATTACAAGTCTTTAGTACTAAATATTGCTGGTGTTGCAAAAGGAACTGCTGCATACAACTCAAGCACAAAGGTTGTAACAATTTATGCAGCACCTTTTACAAGTGACTATTTAACGTATTCTGGAACAACCCTACCCGTTGGTCAAACACTTCGTGACAATATTATTACGTATTATGAGCCAAGGCAGTTGATTGGAGCAAGCGTAACTTCAGCAAGTGCAGTTGCGCTGACTGCTGTAAATATTACTGCGTCTGTTTATGTGTACTCAAACTATGTTGCAAGCAAAGTAAAAATTGCTGTTGAAAACGCTTTAGACAATTTGTTTACGTTTGACAACGTTTATTTTAATCAAACACTTACTAAAGGTCAGATTTACAGAACAATTTTAAATGTTGAGGGCGTTGATTATGTAACCATTAGTCTTCCATCAACTGAAACAATTTCTTCTGGTGCGTATGGTTTGTTTAAAAAAGGAACTTATAGTATTACTACTGTAGGTGGAATCACAGGTTCATAATGGCTTTAGTATCTTTTCGTCTTCGTCGTACTGACAATAATGGTTCTTTGGTTCGTGGCGAGTCTCGTACAGACAACTCAATACGTTCTGATGGTTATGTAGTTGCCAGTTCTGATACAGGTTTATCTACATTTGATGCTTTTGTATTTAACGTTGACAAACAGGTAGTAAGCAATACTAATGTTTATACATCTACACTACGTTTAACTTGGACACTAGAAACGCCATTAGAAGATTCTCCAGCAGTAACAGCCCCTATTGGTCTACAAATTGTGTATAACCTTTATGGAGAACCTCTTACTATTGAAGATGGTGTTTCTGTATTTACTTGTGATCTAGCAACTTATGTTGAAACTGTTGACCACATTACAACAAATATCAAACCTGGGTCATGGGTATATTACGGATTTTTTATTAAATACTCTGACGGAACCAACGTATGGTATGAGCGAGTTGTTACAAACTATGTACAAATACCAACTCAATACGGTTCTATTGATAGTATGTGGCAACGGATTCCTGAATACTATCGTGCTTTAGACCAATCTGATGCTAATAACCATTTGTATCGTTTTCTTGAACTGTTTGGGTGGGAGTTGGATTCACTTCGCTCACTTATTGATAGTCTTTCTATTATCAATGACCCATTAGTAAGTATTACTCCTGCACTTGATTTGCTGGCAAAACAATTAGGTATTCCACATAGTTCTACAGAACTAGGCACTAACAGGTTGCGTACTGTGCTCCTAAACGCTTTTGAATTACGCAAACGAAAAGGAACACGTCTGGGAACTGCTGGTTATATATCTGCTTTGTCAGGATGCGCCACAACTTACAATGACGTTACTAAAACATTTAAAGCGTACACACAACGTGTAAACCTTTTGTCTGACCCTAAGTTTAGGCAACAGAACATTATCTACCATCTAGGTACTCCAGCAAGCATTGAAAGAAATGCGTTAATCCTACGAACAACTGACCAAGATGCAACTTTGCGAGATATTGATAGTATTAGTAATGCAATTCGTAACCATTCAAGTACTACACCACCTAACTACACTACGTATACTACAAACCTAACAACTAGTACTGCTGCTTCAGTAGGTTGGGGAGTGTACACATCTGGATACGTGTTCTCCAGTTCTGCATCAGTTCCTGTTCTTCAAAATGTTGTGTACAACGGAGAAGACGTACCCGTTAGCAATATTCCCGTTGTATTGTCTGATGGAAATGGTATTAGTATTACAATCCCTGAAGATGTAAACGGGCCGCAAACCGTTGTTGTATATGGACGCAAACCGTTTATGTACCATACTAGTTTGCCGTACTACACTTCATTTAATTGCAATCTAAGTAGCGCATCTTTTGCAAACATGCGTTTTATGACCTATGACACGGTTATTAACACCATTGAGCAACCTATTCCAGAAGCCATAGACGAAGCATTTTTTTATGATAGTTGGAATAACACAAGTGCTAGTAATCAAGGGCTTTATACACTTGGATTAGACGTACAATATAACAATACTAATCCTGCTGAAGCCACATCAGGCAGGTTTGCGTTAGCCTTACCATTACCTGATGGTGGTCTCTACACTAATAAAGTAGTTGTTCCTGCTCTAGTGTTTTCTGTTGACCCTGGTGAAAGTATTGTTATTTCTGAATGGTTAGTTGAACCACTTAGTCTGGGTAAGTACTTTGATGGTGACACCGTAACTGGAGGGTTTATTCAGGCGGCTAACCAATCCAGCGCCATTGGTTTGTCCGATTATCGCTGGGGGCCTAGTGGTGGGCAAAACAACCAAGATTTTTCTTACTACACTTTGGACTATGGGCGTGTTACGTCCATCGTAGAGAGTATGATTGACGAACACATAGTACCCGTTACTATGATTGGCGACTACACGCTTAATTGGGACGTTATACCTGGAGACTAATGGAATACATATTCGTAGCACTAGCCGTTTACAAATTTATACAACTTGTTGATTTACTTCTTCCAAAAGACCCAATGCCGTGGGTAAAGGTATTTGCAACAACCGTAGTGTCTTATATCGGTGTGGCAGTATTACAAACTGACCGCATTTGGATTGATGGTTTGGTTGTTGCAACACTTTCTGGTATTGTGTACAGCCTCGTCAGGTTAATTACCTTGATGGGCGATATGGCAAGAACACGTTCACTTAAATAAAGCAAAGGATACAACATGAATAACTACGTAATTATTGGTACTGGCGATACTTCGCCAAACATTATTGAAGACAGCCTTGGTGATGTACTGATGCCTCGGCACTTCCATGTGTCACTCAATCAAACAGAGCACGAAGGTGTTTGTCGTGTTTATGATTTCTTGATTGACAAAGAAGAAAAATATACTGGCTACAGCAACGGTGAAGCACCTAAATTGTTGGCGAGTAAAGCAGACAATGTAGTTACATCACAGGATGTGACGATTGATTTGGTTGATGTTGCTCGCAAACTTAAAGCAACTGTGCTTTATCTTTGGGATGAAAAAAACCCAAATGCAGAACGTGAAGTAACTGCAATGATTGACCAAGGTCTTACAGTGTTGGATTTGACTGAAGGGTTAGCACCATTTCGTTTGATTGACGACACTGTTCCAGTTCCTGCTGAAGATGTGTTGCCACCTCTTAGTGCTAAGGACTATGAAAAGATGCCACGCACTACACTTGACCAACAAGCAAAGGCGCAAGGTCTTACGCCAAGTAATTTTTCTACAAAAGAAAAACTTATTGAAGCACTTCTTGGAGAGACTGTAGAACCAATTGAATATGTTGAACCTGTGTATGCTCAAGACGGTGCAACAGTTGTAATTGTGTTTCAAGACCAAACAACATGCGTAGCACGCATGAGTAATCATGATGCAATCAATCTTGCAAATAAGATTGACCCATTTACCAAGTACGGGAGCAAATAAAGTATCAGGGGGACTTGGGAGGTAAGAAAGGAGGTAAAGACCTCCCAAGCCCACACCCTGAATTGGCGTTCGGACAAGTTCGCCAAGAGTAAGTGTAGCACTAGACAAGGAGCATTATCGCATGGCAAAGAATAAGTTTGGTGGAGCGTTCTTAGCGTTTCCACGTTGGGTTCTCAAATATCTTGGCGAAGACAGTATCGCAAAAGTTGTATTATTAACAATACTACTGTATATGGATTCAGATACCCAAGAGTTAACCACGTCCTATAATCACATTGCAAAGATGACGGGGTATTCACGGTCAACGGTTATCCGTGCAATGAATCGCCTCATCTCTTGTGGGGTACTAATCAGGGTTCACCGTAAGGGCAAGAACGGCAATATCAGTAACCGTTACATTGTACGCTTTGACAATCCAGAGATTGTTAACAGTACCCTAGTGTCACAGCAGACACTAGGTGGTGTCCAGCCTGACACTACAGGTGGTGTCACCACTGACACTACCCCTAGTGTCCCCCGTGACACCCAATCAAGAATAACTAATAACAAGAATAACCAAAAGAAGAATCTCTCTTATAAGAGGGAAAAAGAAAAGGATGAGACTGAAGGATATGAAATTGACCCTACGTTATTGGAGAACAAATGAGCGACTGGGGTAAGGGCTTGGGCAGTGACCCTGAACAGCCAATTATGAAAGTTTCGGAAAGCGCAAGGAAGACCAAACTTGGTCTGATGCACCACTACAAGCACTCCATTCCGTTCAAAATGAGCGGAGAGGTAAATGGCCCAGCCATGATGAAATGCTTTACTACGTTGCGTGACAACGGCGTATCTTACGATGACATTTACAAAATGATTGACAAGTTCTTTACAGACCTTAAAGAAAAACCACTTGCTGCAAACATTCCAACATGGAAAGTGTTTATTCAAAAAGTAGATGAGTTAACTAGGTGGGTTACATTGTCTTCTCCAGACTCAGATGTTTCGGAGTGGAAATGAGGAAGTTTTTTAAATCTATTGTTGCTTGGTTCTTGGTCAAGTACTTCTTAACTCATGAAACAGAAGACCTTGATTTTGAAATGCACGTATGCGAAATGTGTGGAACGATTTATATGGATGTAGATTCATACCTCACACATTTCATGTTGAACCAGTGTCACGTTGAGATGTACCCTATGCCACCAGAACAGTTAGAGATTAGGACAGGAAAATGACAACAGAATGGAAAGGACAGCGGTACTGGAAAAACAGACCGCTTGATGAGCGCTTGAAGAATCTTAAAATTCCAAAGCGTTACGAAAACTTGACCCTTGCTTCTTATGACAAGAGCATTGGAGATGTTGATGTTCACTACGCAGTTACAACCTGGTTGAAAAATGCGGAACAAAACATTACAGACGGTACTGGCTTGTACTTGTTTGGAGGCACTGGCGTTGGAAAAACACACCTTGCAATTTCATTGCTCAAAGAGGCTGTAACAAACAATCAATGCAGTGGCTTCTTTATTCCAGTAACAAACTACATTGAAATGATGTATGACGAGATGCACAACGATGGTGAGTTGCCAGAAGAATACTCATCTGCCTATCTTGCAAAGTACATTCGCACTGTTTATGACATTGTTGTGTTAGATGGTTTAGGAGATGAGAACGATTCTGAATTCACACGTCGCTCTATCATGACACTGCTTACTCAACGTGTTAACGGTCAATTGCCAACAATTGTTACAAGTCTTTACAACCCTAAAAAACTTGCAGTTCGTTATGGGGAACGTTTTGTGTCTATACTGCAATCGGTATGTAGGCTTGTACCAGTAGCAGGAACGGACCAACGAAATGCAGGGAAATGACATTGGGGAATACACTCAACGAGGACAGGGTGTAATTTTTGAGGGGGTACTTGCAACAGAACCTGAGTCACTTGCGTCACGCTTGTACAAGCAACGTGAGAACTGGGACAAGTACATAAATCAATGGAAACCTAATGACCTTCCATTGAAAGCAATGTTTGATAGTGCACTTCGTTTAGGAGTTGCAACGGATGTTTACACATTCATTGACCCAGGTGCAGTAGAAGCAATAGACAAATGGTTAACAAGAAAAGGAATATCAGTAGCAGTAATGTATTTTAAAAACGTTGAAGAACTTGCATATGATTTAAAGTTCCAACGTTCAATTCGGACAATATACGTTGAAACACAGGAACAAGGCTCTATCATTGGCATACGTTCACATGTGGTAGACCCAAAGAAAGCATGGATTGCATAATGGCAAGCGCAGAACATTTATTACTTAGTAAGGTAATTCAAGAAAACGAAATCGTTCCTGTAATTGAATCAGGTATCAAATCTCAACACTTCTCCAAGCACTGGGAGAACGTATGGCAATGGGTACTTAATTACTGGCGTGAGTACAACGCTGTGCCAAGTGAGCGTGCTTTTGCACAAGAGTATGCAGACGTACAACTTGCTGATGCTAGTCGTGAGCCTTTCTCAAGCCTTATTGATGAGATGCTTATGTCTTACAAGCACGCAAAACTTGTAGAAACTTTGGCTATTGCAGTACCAGCACTGAACAGCAACAATACAGATACAGCACTTCAATTACTTTCCGCAGGTATTCAAACAGCCTCAGCAGATGTTTCACGTTTGCGTGACTTTGACCTGATTCAAAACTGGGAACAACGTGTTAAGCGTTACGAAATGATGCGTGACACTCCTAACGCAATTCGTGGTATTCCCACTGGCTTTGCTGGGTTGGACAGGATTACTTCAGGGTTGCGCCCACAGCAGTTGGTGACGTTCGTTGGTGAAGCCAAAAAGGGTAAGTCATTGATTACCCTCATCATGGCTAATGCTGTGCATAATCATGGAAAGGTACCGTTGTACATTTCTTTTGAAATGAGCGTTGAAGAACAGTCAGCACGTTATGACGCACTTGTTGCTCATATCTCACACACAAAGATTATGCGTGGAGATTTGACACGTCAAGAAGTTGAGCACATCCGCAAGACCATCTCAATTCGTAAAAACATGCACCCATTTATCATGTCTGAAGACGTGTCATCTTTGACAACAGTTAGTGCTATTGCTGGAAAGTTACAACAGCACAAGCCTGATGTTTTGTTTGTTGACGGTGTGTACTTGATGGACGATGAAAACGGTGAGCCAAAAGGTTCCCCACAAGCACTTACAAACATCACTCGTTCATTGAAGCGTTTAGCACAGCGTTATGACGTTCCAATTATTGGTACTACACAGGTTCTTGGTTGGAAACTTGGCAACAGGAAAAGCCGCCAAATTACGGCAGACTCAATTGGTTACACATCCTCGTTTGCACAAGACTCCGACCTTGTAGTAGGTGTGGAATCAGACCCTGACATTGATGACCAAGCAATCTTGCGTGTTGTGCTTGCTCGTACAGCACCAAAGGGTGAGGTTAGGATTAAATGGGATTGGGCAAACATGGACTTCTCAGAGGTGGAGGAACAAGGAAATGATGACAATGACAACTGGTATTACTAGTATTCCAGATGTTCTTGAAGCATTAGGAGTAGACGTTCGCCGTGAAACAGGCAATGAGATTATTGGTTGTTGCCCAGTACATGAAAAGCACACAGGTAAAGCCGACAGGTCTCCATCGTGGTCAATCAATGCCACGACAGGCTTATGGATTTGTCACTCATGCGGAGCACGTGGAAACCTTCCGTATTTAGTTGCTGAGATTACTGGAAGTTACGATTCAGTTTCTAGCATCTATAACTTAATGATTAACACGGGCATGGATAAACTTATTAACCCAGTCAAGTTAAAGAAAGAAGTTGTAGCCGATTGGGAAACCTACATGAGTTTTGGTAAACCACCATATGAAGAATTGGCAAAACGCCACATCAAAATCAACACCGCAGAACAACATGGCATTAGGTGGAACACCTTAAAGGACGCTTGGATTATCCCAATCATTTCTCCAAGCGGGGATTTGTTAGGTTGGCAAGAAAAATCACCAAAAGGTGTACTCAATTTTCCAACGGGCGTAACTAAATCAGAGACACTATTTGGTTTGGATAGGTTTAGGGCTAAGACAGCAATACTGGTTGAGTCACCCCTAGACGTAGTTAGGTTTGCTTCTGCCTACACCAACGTACAATGCTTGGCTAGTTTTGGCGTAAATATCAGCAAGAAGCAGATTGCATTACTTGAGTCATCATGCGATAGTTTGATAATTGCATTAGATAATGACGAGGCTGGAAAAGCCATTGGTTCAAAGTTGCTAACGATGATGCCACCGTTTCGTAATGGTATAAAATGGTTACATTACAAACATACAAAAGCAAAAGACATAGGCGAAATGACAGACGAAGAAGTAGAAGTGGCAGTTACTAAAGCATCGGCACTTCCCTGGTGGTTAGTATGAGTTTTAACGGTTCTTTATACCCGTTTCAAGAAGAAGCACGTGACAAAATGGTTGACAAAGGTCAACTGCTTTTGGCTGTTGTAATGGGTGGTGGAAAGACCGTTATCACCATCAGTTCGTTAGAAGAACTATTTGCTCAGGGAGAGATATCCCGTGTGATTGTTATTGTCCCAGCAGGTTTAAAGTACCAATGGTTGCGAGAGATTGGGAAGTTCACTAACTCCAAAGCGATTGTCATTGATGGACCAGCACGTTCACGTGAGAATTTGTGGAGAGCAGCACTTCGTGCAAAGTATGTCATTGTAAATCCAGAGACACTTATCAACGACCAACACCTGTTTAACTCTTTACGGTTTGAAGCAATGGTTATTGACGAAGCAACAATTATTAAATCTCCTCGTGCAAAACGTACACGTATGATTAAAAAACTTGCAAAGAAATGTCAGTATCGCTTTGCTTTGACGGGTCAACCTATTGAAAATAAACCAGAAGAATTGTTTTCAATTATGGAGTTCGTTGATGCCAACGTATTAGGCAAGTTTGATTCCTTTGACAGGACTTTTATTGTTCGGGATAAGTTTGGCAAACCAATGAGGTACAGGAACTTAAACCTGCTTACTAAGTCATTAGAGCGCTCAATGGTGCGTAAAAATAGGAAAGACATTGAAGACCAACTTCCTAAAGTAATCTCAACTGTGATTCCAGTAGAGTTTGATACAAAGGGAGCAAACGCCTACAAGCAGATTGCTAATGACCTTTTGTTGCAGATTCAGAAAGCACTTAAGACACATGGTAAGGGCTTTGATTTGTGGAGCCATTACAACGGTAATGCTGCTGCCAACGAAGCACAGGGTCAAATTATGTCAAGGCTTACTATCTTGCGTATGCTTTGTGACAACCCAGCGTTAGTGACTAAATCAGCCCATGAGTACGTAACTTCAGGAAATGACACAGGCAGTAAGTACGCCAAAGAAGTAGTAGATATGCAATGGGTTACAGAGCCATATGAAACCCCTAAATTAGATGCAGTCGTAGAATATATCTCTAATATATTAGAAGAAGATGCTAACAATAAAGTTGTTTTGTTTTCATTCTTTAAAAAGAATCTTGATTTAATTGCAGAGCGCACAAAAGACCTAACAAAGTGCGTATTGTTTACAGGAGACATGAATTCAGCAGAGAAAGACAAATCCAAACAAACGTTCACTAGTGACCCTAAGACACGCTTGTTTTTGTCCTCAGACGCTGGAGGCTATGGTGTTGACCTTCCTCAAGCAAATTACCTTATCTCGTACGATTTACCTTGGTCTGCTGGTAAGTTAGACCAACGGGAAGCAAGAATCATTAGGTTGTCTTCAGTACACCCTCATGTTACTATTGCATCCTTCGTTATGAAAGGTAGCATTGAAGAACGTCAGTATGAAATGCTTCAACAAAAACGAGCAATCAATGAAGCGTTCATTGATAAAGGTTACGATACACAAGGTAAGTTTGAACTAACGCTTAGTTCATTAACAGAATTTTTACAACACTCGGAGGTGTGAAATGTCAGAACAAAACGACGTTGATGAAAACTACATTGCTAGGTTAGCAACAGAGTTTAAAGACCAAAAGAAACTGCTTGCTACACTTGAAGCACGTGTAGAAAAAATGAAAAAAGAACTAAGCGGATACGTTGAAGAATTTGGTACGCCAGACGACAGTGGTCACTTGTGGTTGACTGTTGCTGGAGTAGAACTTAAGCGTGAACGCCGTGTCTCTAAATCTTTTGATACAGGTAGCGCTGAGAATTGGGCAAAAGAAAATGATTTGTGGGACGAAGTAAAAGAAGTTGTGGAACGCTTGAGTGAAGATAAACTTGTAGCGTTAGCATGGAAGAATAAAGAGATTGCTCCTACAGTGCAGTCTTTCTATGTTGAGAAAGAAACATGGGCGTTTAAAGCGTAATGGCTAAAGACGTTCTTGATTACTTTAAAGATTTGCAGGACTATCCTGGTGGGCGCAAACCCAAGAATCGGGAAAGTACTGTAAAAGCAAAAGCCGAAGATAGGTACAACGGAGCAAAAGCAAAGAAGTACGTTATCGGCGGTCAAGAAATGTACATGTTTACTATTGGTGAGTTAGCAAAAGCCATTGGTAAGCGTCCATCTACTTTGCGTGTTTGGGAGCATAATGGATGGTTGCCTAAAGCAAAGTACCGAACACCCAAACCTAAAAAACAACAAATTCCAGAAAAATCCTCTAAGGGTAGGAGGCTTTACAGCGTAGAGCAGGTAGAGTTTCTACTGGAAGCAATGGAGCGTTTTAATATCCATGAAGTAAATCATGGAGATTGGGACGGTTTCCGAAAACACATCAAAGCCAATTGGCCCCAATAAACACGAAAGAACAAACATATGCCACGTAACTATGACATTGAAGAAACACAGTTAGAAAAGAATGAGGAAGTAGATACACCGCCACCAGCAGAAAGTACGTCACGTAAACTGCTCCGTGGAGGTTGGTCTCAAGTGGACGCACTCAAGAGTGCCGATTCACAATTTGCACAACGCCTCAAGGTAAGCGAAGAAGTGCAAGTTATCAAGTTCTTGGGAGATGAACCATTTGCCGCATGGCACCAGCACTGGGTTGAGCGTGAGGGACAGAAGTCTTTCATCTGCATCCGTGAGTTGGAAGACCGTGGTTGCCCAATCTGCGAAACAGGTAATCGTCCATCACAGCGCATTGCTTTTAACGTAGTCCTTCTTACACCTAACGACAAGCCAGTGAACCGCTCATTTGAAGTTGGTCCACGTGTAGTTGACCAACTGCGTAACTTGAACAAAGCACCACAAACTGGTCCTTTGTCCAAGCACTACTGGGCAGTATCTCGTTCAGGTAAGGGAGCAACTACCTCTTACAACCTGCAAGTAATCCGTGAACGTGACCTTGCAGATGAGTGGGCAATCGCTCCAATTGCTGAAGCAGAGTATTCAGCACTGAATGACGCAAAGTATGACAGTTCAATTATGAAGGTTCCAACCTACGTTGAACTGTTGTCCATCGCTTCAGAAGACTTAGGAAAGTAGTCGGTGGGGGGCGTAATGCCCCCCATCGTTACAACTGTAGAACAACTTGATGAGATTGTTCAGTATGTAACTGATGCTGGGGCGTTTGCTTATGACGTGGAAACTAAGACGGTTTTGGAACGTCATCCTGACATGCTCAAACATTTGGAATCTGATTTTGAAGCGCATATCAAAACGCTAAAGAATAAGAGTCCTGAAATTATTGAACGTGCTCATCAAAACTTTGAGCAGAAGTACAAGGACGCTATTGCAGTCAATCCTTTACGCAATGAAGTGTTTTGGATTGGTATTGCCACCTTTGGCAAATCATGGGCTATCCCTATGGGTCACACAGTTGGACACTTACTTGAAAAAGAAGAAGTAGGCGATGGTAGCACCGTGCCACCTCCTGGCTATCGCAAACTTCTTAAGAGTGGTGAAGAATCTATGGCTAAGGCTCGTTACATCAAGCCAGCAGTATATGCAGAACCTCCACAACAGTTATCACGTGCCGTTGTCTTAGAGCGCCTACGTCCAATATTCTTTAGCGACTTAATTAAGGTTGGGCACAACATTAAGTTTGATGCCCGTTCAATTTCTAAATACTATAATGTAGTCACACCTGGGCCATATGTAGACACAATGTTGTTACAACATATCGTCAATGAAAACCTTATGAGTTACTCACTTGAGAACCTTATTGAGAATAACTATAAGCAACACAAGGCTTATAAAAAAGGTGGGAAATTAGGAAAGACAGTTAGCGATAAAACCATTGATGAAGCAGCCTTGTACGTTCATCGTGACGCTCGTTGGACATGGTTGTTGTATACACGGTTACTACATAAAGTAAATGCCCATGCGGACTTGCGACAAGCCTTGCAATTAGATTGCTCGGTGCTTGAGGTTCTTATGCACATGGAAAACGAAGGGATTCCAGTTGATGCAGGAAACTTGACTAACTTGAGCAAGGATTTGGATAATGAATTGCAAGGTGTATTAGAAAGTATTTCTAAATACGCACCAGTAGGGTTCAATCCTGACTCCAATAAGCATAAGCAAACCTTTTTGTTCTCCAAGAAATCAGAGGGCGGTCTTGGATTAAAGCCCACTAAGAAAACAAATAAGGGTGCTCCATCGGTTGATGAGGAGTCGTTAAAGAGTATTGCTCATAAGCATGAGGTTGTTGAGCAATTGCTTAAGTGGCAAGAACTTAAGAAGTTGAAATCAACATATGTTGACGGGCTGTTGCCCAAACTGTACAAAGATAGGTTGCACCCGTCATTTCACTTACATCGCACAGCAACAGGACGTTTGTCATCATCTGACCCAAACTTGCAGAACATTCCACGTGATTCAAGTATTCGTGGATTGTTTGTTGCCCCCAAAGGTGGAACATTGTTGGTCGCTGACTATGACCAGATTGAATTGCGGGTTATGGCTATGTTTAGTCAGGACAAACGGTTGTTGCACACCTTTGCTAATAACGAGGACATTCACACCGCTACTGCCTCTGCCGTATTTAAGAAAAAGCCTGAAGAAGTTACTTCTGAAGAACGTCAGATTGGAAAAGGTGTTAACTTCCTTACCGCATACGGCGGTGGTTCTATGAAGTTGGCTCGTGTTACAGGTATTACAAAAGAACACGCAGAAGACATTTTAAGTAGTTATTATAAGAGTTTTTCTGAATTGACCGCATGGAAGCAAGACGTTGTTTCTAAGGGAAGGCGTGATGGTTACGTATCTACCCTCTACGGACGACGTAGGAGGCTCTCAGACCTCTCCTCGCAGGATTCAGGGCTTAGGTCAAGGGCTGAACGCCAAGCAGTAAATGCCGTTGTACAAGGGACAGCCGCAGACCTTTGCAAAAAGGCTATGGTGGATGTTTACAAAGTTATTAAAGATACAAGCGTTAAACTACTGGTGCAGGTTCATGACGAATTGGTGGCTTCGGTAAACAAGGAAGAAATTAATCAAATCCTCAATCCGTTTGTTTTGGCTATGGGAGATGGTACGGTACTTGAGCATGTTCCTATTAAAGTTTCCTACGAGTTTGCAAACAGTTGGGCAGAAGCAAAGTAATGGTTGATTACAACGAAGTTCTAGATAAAAGGTTATTTTATCTAATGCTGTCTATAGCGCAAGGTCAAGAGTTTGCCCAAGATATGGGGTTCTCTAACCCTTCAGACGATGTGCTTCAAGCAGAATTGTTTGATATAGCCAGCCGTTGGGCTTTGTTTGTTAATCAAGGTATCTTACAGAACGTAGGTGAATCCGCAGAATGGATTTTAGATTTATTAGAAAATCAAGAAAAGTTAGTAACACCAAAAGAAGACCTACTACCTTTTTTTGTAGCATTTGGTGTGTCATTAGTCAATAGACTATTGGAGCACGGCAACGTTACAATCATATTGGATGAACAAGCGTTACTAGGATGGGACAACGATGAGTGATTGGTGGACAAAGAAATTAGCAGGAGAGAAACCTACTCCTCAACCACGTATTCCAGGTATTCCCTACACACCTACACAACAGCCACAAGCACAGCCACAACCAAGGCAGGTTACACCACAAGACCTACCAAAAGATGAGCACATTCCAATGGGTGCTGCAATTCGCATGTGGAAAGGCGGGGAAGCACATAGGAAAGAAGGTGACATGTCTTGCCCAGATTGTGGAAGTAAGAATGTGTTTACAAGGTCAAAGAACAATATCATTAACGGTAAAGCCCCAGCACCACGTTGTTTTGAATGTGGATGGAATGGGTTATACGAACAAGCATCACAAATATCATGGACGAACTAAGGAACAAACATGTCAGATTACGAGTCGTTAGCATCAATCATTTCAACCATCAACAAGAAGTATGGTGAAGACCTTCTTATCAAGGGTTCCGACATTAAAGAGGAAGTACCACGTGTTACATCGGGTGTACTTGCTTATGATTTGATGCTCGGCGGTGGTTGGCCCATTAACCAATGGAGCGAAATCATTGGTGAAGAATCATCAGGTAAAACAGCACTTGCTTACAAAACTATTGCGGCTAACCAAGCAATCAATCCAGACTTTGTAGCACTGTGGATTGCCGCTGAAGCATATGTTCCACAATACGCTAGGGCAATCGGTGTAGACACAGAACGTTTGTGGGTTGTAGAAACAAATGTGATGGAACAGGTTTACGATTTGATTATTAAAGCATTGGATAATCGTGCTGTAGACATGATTGTTGTTGACTCCTTGCCCTCACTTGTTCCAGGTGATGAAGCAGAAAAAACAATGGAAGAATTTACAATGGGTCTTGGTGCTCGTCTTACTGGTAAGTTTTTCCGCAAGTCTTCAAAAGCCCAGCGTAGGTCACTTGTCAATGATGACCGCCCGTGCACTGGATTAGTCATTAACCAGTGGCGTGAAAAGATTGGTGTGATGTGGGGGGATAACCGTACTACTCCAGGTGGTAAGGCTAAGAACTTCCATTACTTCTGCCGTGTTGAAGTAAAGCGTGACGAATGGCTTAAAGAGAAAGACGAAGCAGTTGGACAAACCATCAAGGCTCGTACCATCAAGAATAAAACGTATCGTCCACAACAAACAGCCGTAGTTGACTTTTATTTTACTAAATCAGGAAAGTTTGCATTTGGTGAGTTTGACACGGTTAAAGATGTTGTCAATATCAGCATTGCTTTGGGATTGATTGGTCGTGCTGGTCCGTATTACTCGTACGGGGAACAAAAGTGGCAAGGTAAAGAAGCACTGCTTCAAGCAGTTCGTGAAGACCTGGATATTCAACGTGCTCTCAAGGCTGAAGCATTTGGTCACTTTGGTTTGGCAGTACCTGCATGATTCTTGGCGGTGACAATGACCGTAAGAAAATCCTTAAGAAATCACAAAAACAGGAAAAGCGCTCTGCTAATGTGTACAAAGGAAGCCGTAACGCTGGCTCTGGAAGTGGGTGGGTACGAAAGAACGACGTTCGTAGCCATGATTTCTTGATTGAAAATAAGTTTACAAACAACAAAACACAGTATTCACTAAAACACAAAGAACTAAAGGAACTAACAGAACGTGCGATTTTGGAAGACCGTATACCTGTACTTCAATTTGATCTCAATGACCGCCGTTATGTGGTACTTGTTGAAGATGATTTTCTGAGCATGTTTTATGACTGAACCTAACTTTTTTGATATTGAAAACTTAAAGAAAAGCATGCGTACTAAGGGACGTATTATCCCGCTTGCCTCAATTCAAGCCACTATTGAAAATAGTGAACAGAATAAAAAACGAGACACTAAGTACTTGCACCCAAGCGAAATCTGTAAACGTGATTGGTGCCCCCGTGCATCAATGTATGAGATTTTAGGCTATGAAAAAACAGCAAGCAAAGAGCACTCTTTTCAAACCCTAAACATTTTCCATACTGGTCACGACATTCATGCTAAATGGCAAGGGTGGCTTGAACGTGCTGGAGTATTGGCAAAGAGTGAGTTACCAATCTTTGACGAAGAACACCACATTATGGGTCATGCCGATGGTTTGATTAATGACCTTGACGGAGAAGCCATACTAGAGATTAAAAGCATTGGTGCTGGCACTATCCGCATGGAAAACTTTGAGTTACATAAAAAATACACTGATAAAGAAATTACACATGAAGAATTGTGGAATAAGATTCGTCAACCTTTCTATACACACTTACGACAATTAAATTTGTACATGTTTGTTACAGGTGTTCATACTGGTGTATTTTTGTACGAATGGAAGGCAACTCAAGCCTGTAAAGAGTTTGAAGTAAAGTACCAACCGACACTTATTGAACCTATTTTGTCGGCTTGTGCATTGGTTAAAAAATCGTTAGATGAAGGTACAATTATTGCCCGTCCTGTATGGGCAGATATTGCACATAAGAATTGCAAGAAATGTCCATTTAAAACAACATGTTGGAAAGAAGATAATAGTGGAGACCGACAACCAATTAGCCCAGACACCCTTGATGCAAGAGTTTTTGAGAAAGTTTCAATTACCAGCACGACCAGCGGGACAAGTGCCAGTAATCCCGTCACACCTAGACGACTTATCCGACACTGAGTTAATGGAGTGCTATGTTGAGTTCATGGCATGGCTTTCATATGCAAAGGCAGAATTAGTAATTGCTGAAATTGCAGAAGAACGTTGCGCCAATGAAACGCATCTAACAGAATCCAAAACATTGATTATCCAATGGGCTGGAGATAAAGGAGACACAGTGACACTTGCAAAGGCTCGTAGGGACGTAGACCCAACAGTGGTTGAGATGCAGGAACAACACCTTGCTGCCCGTGCGTATCGTAAGTTAGTTGAGTCTGTTTATGACCGTTGTGAACGTGGTGCTCAAGTACTTTCACGTGAATTGAGTAGGCGCATTAGTATCGTTCCACAAGAACGCCGTTTAGCACGTCACACAGCATAATGACTTCAATACAGTGCAATAAATGTAACGCAATAGTGTTACATGACCCCAAACAATTAACAGGTTGCCTTTGTGACCCTGATGCCCCAACCTGGTGTTGGATAGAAGCAGACGGTAGGGTCAGAGGGTTTTCACATTCTAAATACACCGTACTAGAAAACAAGGAATAAACATGAATAAAACATATGACAAGTGGGAAACATTGGCACACGATTTGATGGACCTTGTGGACATGTTTGCTTGCGACAAAGTAGATATGCAATACTACAAACGTATTCGCAAATCATATGAGCGAGCATGTTCCAGCGATGGGGTTGGCAACATTAACGGTAATAACAATAATTTTAGTAACAATCGTGGGAGCATTGGTGGCACCTGCAATTGTAAAAAGTGCTAACTAATGGGCAATAAGCACAAAGCCAAAGGAACATCTTTTGAAACCCTTATTGTCAACCATCTAAAATCCTTAGATATGCCCAATGCTCGTCGTACTGCACTTGCTGGGGAAAACGACACTGGAGATATTAACGGTATAACCAGCAGTATAACTTCTCGTGAAGTTTGTTTACAGTGTAAAAACCAAAAGAAATGGGATTTAAGTGGTTGGCTAAATGCCACTGTTGAACAAGCCAAAAGGCTTAAAGATGCAGTTCCAGCGTTAGTTGTTAAGAGACCAGGAAAAGGCGAAAAAGCCGTTGGGGAGTCTTACGTTGTGATGAGGTTAGATGATTTTGTACACCTATTGAAAGAAGCAAAATACAAGTAATCTAGTAGGACACTTACAACCAGTTTAGGAGTCCTATGTCACAAGAACTTAATTCAGAAATTGATGATTTTATCAAAGTATCTGGTGGAAGCAATCCACAGAGCGTTGGGTCAATTATTGCACGAGCCGTTAACGCAGGTCAATACCCCAAGATTAGAGCCATTGGCGCTAGTGCCGTAAATCAAGCAGTAAAAGCCTGTGCTATTGCACGTGGTTTTGTTGCACCACGTGGGGTTGACATTACTTTTATTATTGGCTTTGATGATATTATTGGAGAGAACGGTGAAAACATCTCCGCTATATCATTTAAACCAATTGCGAGGTAGTAATGGGCTTTTTAAGTAGAATTCGTGGCGGTGCAGGAGCAGGACGTGGATATAATTCACACTATATCCCACCTAAACCATCAGAAACTCACACGGTTCGTGATGACAGTGGAAACTCAACGCAGGCAATGACTCAGCGCCGAGCAGACCGTGATGCTGCCCAACCACTTCGCCCAAGTATCCTTCAATCTAATTATGTTAACCCAGACGGTTCTCCAGTGGGGAATCCAAGGGAACGAGTAAAGATTGGCGCTGAGTACACCACTTACCACGAACCAGATTCTCCAGAAGGTTCAGCAATCCTTAAAGACAAGAAAAAGACTGCAAAGGCTTTGAAGAAGGTGAACAGCCCTAAAGTAATGGGTGAGGCACGAGCAGCCGCAGGTTCATTTGAAGTTGCTAAAAAAGAAGAAACAAGGCGCACGAAGAATAACAAAATGCTTGGTCTTAAAGACGGTGATGCCTTTGCAGAAGAACCATCTGGTAGTGAAGCCGCATACCTTAAGGGTGGCGCAAAGGCTGAACAATCCTACCGTCAAGCACAAAACCGCAAGCGTATGGGTGGGTAATGTCTTCACGCAAACCGTCTACTCGTAACAACACTCGTTACTGGCGTAAGCGTGGTCAAGTTCGTCCCGTATCACCAATGGGTGGAGGACAAAGCGGTAGTTTAACTTCATCCGCTTCTAATACTGGATTTCGCTGATGCCACAAGGTAGTTACACCCAGTGGCAAAACTCTGATGGTGGCGCTATTACTGGAGCAACCTACGGACCAACTCCAGTATTTCGTAGCGCAAAAGACCAATTGTTGTCTGGTTATAAATCACAGCCCGACACGCAGTATCCAGACGGATACCTTGGCACCATGTCCTCAAATAGAAGGGCAGACAAAACACTAGGCACGTTAAGCCGTATGAACGCTCGCCAATACTCACGTGGTGTGCACAAAGGCGAACGAATTAACTCTGGTGACTACCTGTGGCCTGATGAGTTTAATAAGTGGACTGCACTTAACCTACAATCACAAGGACTAAAGTTTGCCCCTCCAGGTGCTGAACCAGTGCGTTTGACAAATGATGGTAAAGTTGGTCCTAGGGGTATTTACAAAGACCCTAACGAACAACAGCCAATGGAAATGAGTCCTGAAAGACGCTCACGTCTTAAGGCACTAGCACCTGCTTGGAGGTAATTATGCCATTTGACCATCGTGGTAGGTGGATTCCACCAAATCACCGTAACAAACCTTATCCAAAATCAGATGATGATTGGAATAGTCCATACCCTTCAAAGCCAGAAGATAAAAAAGGTAAATCTGAGGGTGAGAATACTTCAAATGATTATCCAACTGAAGGTCCAGACGACAACGATTCTCCAGAAGGCTGGGATAAATAAACATGGCACGAGGTGAAGACCAATCACGCAACGAAGCACGCATTGTTGATTTTGCTGCGTATAAAAAGCGTAAACAAATTCAATATATTGACCAAGCCTTAGACGGTGCTGAAGAACGTGCCGCTAAACGCACATCAGCAAAGTTTGAGCACCCTGCTAAAGGCAGTACTGGTGAAAAATCTGGGTTCATTGACGCACAAAAATTAGGTTGGACCAAAGACATGGATGCTCCACATGACACTGACCCAACTCCTCCACATGGTATTCCACGCCCAAAAACTGAGGAATAGTGTCAAACCCAAATTTTAATAGAGATGCGGAAGCAGCAAAACGTTCGCTTGAGCGTGTTCAAAATCTATTAAATAACGCTCAACATATTCAAGACACTGGGATGAGTGAGGCGCAAGCAAACCTCCAACGCATGTTTCCAGGTCCAGAAATATCTGACGCAGAGTTTGATAGATACTTTAATACCAGTGGGCCGTGGATTAGTCAAGATGACTCCGTAAGAGGGGACTTTGTTTATGACTCAGCACCACGAAGAAACACAAGGGGAAGTTTGCATGGTCTTCCACAACCTATATACAACACAACTTCTGGCGCTCCTGCAAGTAGTTTTGACGATACTCCTGTTGGTAGATACGAGTATGACGAATGGTATGTAGACCCAACAAGTGAGCCAACTTCATTTAATAAATATACAAATACTTCTAGACCAACTAGAACACTTCGCAGAGCAAGACAAACAGGAGCACACCAAGTAACTGATGCTCAAAACGTAGTACAGGCTGCATTAGAAGGCAGAAGCGCAAGAACACGAATTAGACCACAGGCTCCAAGTGGGAATCTTAGGACTGAATCATTTGGCGCTGGAAGTGGTTTAAGCGTAGGGCAGTTACCACATGCTTTTAGACAACACTTAAACAATCAAGAAGATGCCATTGACCATATTGTTTATTCTTACGATACTCCAATTGCGTGGAGAGAGGCTCATCACGACCTAGAAACAAATGACATTACACATCGTTGGGTAATGCCAAAGACCAAATACAGCAGAACTACCTCTAGGCATCAAGCACTGCTTGCATCAAGAATTCAAGAACAGTTTCCTATAAGCCAAGGTGACTACGTATCACCAGACGATAGAGAAAATGAAATTACACACTTCTACCCAGATTTGGAGTCGGCAGTTGGCGAATAAACCTTGGCAATCCAGACAAGAGATGTTGGTAGATATAGCCTTAGAATCGGCTGTATCTGACCCAGAGACTATCCGCAGTATCCGTCCCGTGGTACCACAGCAACTAAGCCCAGAAAGCCGAGGATTTGCTAAACAAGAATCGGGTATAATGGACGTGTTATCGCTAAGTCGTTACGCACCCTCATACAGGTCATGGGTTTCAGGAGCACCTGTTATGTTTCGTAACGGTTTTATTGATGACAGTTTTGAAGGTTCAGGTAGGTACTCTATGCAAAGTCTGTGGTCGTAAATTATGCCAATTAACCCGTATGAACAATTACAACAAGCCAACTGGGGTGGCAAATCTCTTACTGCCCAAACTCAAGGCGCAGTAGGTGGGCGCTTGGGTGGTGGCATGGAAAAAGGTAGTACTGGAAAAACCCCTAACGTAGCATGGACGGATAATACATTGAAACCAACACCGAAAGCACCAAACGCACAATCAGGCGCAACCGCAGACATGGCAAGAGCAGACTATCGTCCTGACACTCCTCCAGCCGCCGCAGAAGGTCGCAGAAAAGGAGCATTTGGTGCAGGTGGTGGTGGTAAAGGTGGGTATTCAGTAGGTGGTGACCTAAACATCAACCTTGGTGATAATGCCGCAGTAGGACGAGGAAACCGTGCTGGTATTGGCAACATCAACGGTGACAATAATGATTTTAGTGGCAATAGTGGGCAAATCGGTGGTAGTGGCAACAGGATGACAGCCCCTAGCAGACGAGGAACACGTGGTGCACCAACATCTCCTGCTGGTTCACCACCTGCTGGAACACCTGCTGCTCCTGCTCCTACTCCTGGTGGTGGTAAAAAGCGAACACCAACACCAGTAGGTGGCGCTCCAACACCAAGAGCACTCCCTAGTGGTCCTACACCTACCCCAGCAGTTGGTACTAGCCCAACTACTCCAACTTCTCCACCTGCTGTAGGTTCAGGACCAAAACCAAAAGAAATTGGACCAGGAAAACCAAAAGAAATTGGACCAGGAACGAGTGGAACACCAACACCTGCTCAACCACAGGGAACAAAAGATGTGCGTACTCGTCAACAAAAGATTGAAGACCTTGCAAACGACCCAAGAACACCAGCAGGCGAGCGTGACGCTGCACAACAACAACTAGACGCTGCACAACGAAAACGAGGAGAAACTCCTAGTGGTCCAAAAACAGCAGGCCCAGAAAGACCATCAATAAGTGGTCCAAAACCTGGACAACAACAACCTACTACAGATTTTGACCAATCTGAAAAGGCTGATTATGACGTTGCTAACTACGGTACAGATGATAACTACAGTGGAACAAACGATGCTCCAAAACCAACAGCACCTTCCTCAAAACCTAGTTCTAAAAATCAACAGGTACCTCGTAGCAGTAGTTCAGGAAACACTGTTGATTTGACTCGTTTTACAAAAGCACCAGAAAAGAAAACAAAAGCAGCCACTAAAACAGCAGAACCTTCTAATCCTTCTCAAGAAAAAGAAAAAGTGAAGGAATCAGCAAAAGAATCTGTTAAAAAAGCAACGAGCAAACCTCCTACTAACGCCTCACAGAAACCTAAAGTTGCTATGAAGGCTGGAACCCGTGCAAAGAAACAACCTAAGAAGGGTAAGTAATTATGGCAGTTAATGAATCACGTTCACTTAATCGTGACCTAGTACTTGGCGTTACTGATGGTAAGTTTAAATCACTTACTCCAGATCGTGGTGGTGTAGTAGACCCTACTGATGCAACTATTCGTGCTGAAGAATTGCAAATGCAATATGATTTGGTACAACGTTCTGGATTGGCAGATGCTCCAAAAGCAGCATACGGAAGAAGGCGCTAATGGCACGTGGAACGCACGAAGAACATAACCCAAGCCGCAGACCACAACGTCCTCCTACCCGCATGGGGTTTTTTACCAATATCGTAAAACCAGGAGCGTATAACTCCCGTACTGCTCCGTTTGCAGATAGTCAAGGTAGAGCAATTACTGACCCGTACGCACGTGTTAATGCAGCCGCTGAAGCGTTTCAATCACAGCAACGTGTGGCTGGCACAATGAAGCACTTTGGATTCACAGGTCCAGAAGGATTTTCAGAGAGTGAGTATGAAGGCTCACGTCCTCTTATGCGGTCTATTGACGAAGTAGGGTTTCAGTATGCCCCAACTGTCTATGACGTTGAAAATGACATGACTCATGAATTGCAAACAGGCTATTGGACAAAGCGTGGCGCAAAGAAGAAATCTAAGGAAATGATTCCTAGTGATGTTGAGATGTATGCTATTAAAGAAGGCGAAGATACACCACTTGCATCCACAGAACCTGTGGAAAGAAAAAACCTAAGAAGGAAATAATGGCACGAGGCAAAGAAGAAAAAGACAACCCAAACCGCAGACCAAAACGTGGTTTAGGTATGTCATTGTCAAGCATTATGCAAGAAGCCGACGAACGTGGAAACACTGAACGAGGTCAAGAACGTGAATCTCATGCTTTTGGATTAAGTGCACCACAAGAATCTGCGGAAAATGAAGATTCAGAAACTGAAGTTCCTACTGAAACCACTTTTGATATGGGTGGTGGCGCAACAGTTACAAGAATACTTAGTCCAGAATTAGCAAGAGACCTTAAAAAGAAGTAAGCCATGCCTACAGGCGATGAGCATTGGCATGAACGCCTAAAACAAGGCAAGTATTACCATTACCCAATAAACAATCCAGAAACAGTAAATCAAGATCGGACTAGTAGTAAGTCTCCTAAAATCATATGGGGAGTTGCTCGCCGTGAGATTTGGGGCAGTCGTGCCTACCGTAAAGGAAAAATGCCACAACCATTGATTGCCCCATATGACTATGAATGGCAAGCAAAATCTCACGCAGAAATGATGAATAACGATTTAATGAAAAACCCACACAACCACGATTGGTAGAAAATGGCATCTAAAAAAGAAGTTTGGGATAAACCAAACCCTAAAAAGAAATCAAAGAAACTAACTCCTGAGCAAAAATCAGAAGCAAAGGCTCGTGCTAAGGCTGCTGGTCGCCCATATCCAAACCTTGTTGACAATATGGCTGTCTCCAAGAAAGGTAAAAAGTAATGGCAACTAAGAAATCAGCAGCGTGGCAACGTAAAGAAGGAAAGAACGAAAAGGGTGGGTTGAATGAAAAAGGGCGCAAGTCTTATGAAAGAGCAAATCCTGGTTCAGACCTTAAACCCCCAGTTAAGAAGGAACAGGCTTCTAAATCTAAGAAGTCTGCTGCTCGTCGTGACTCTTTTTGTGCTCGTATGGAAGGTATGAAGAAGAAAAATACTTCTGCCAAGACAGCCAATGACCCAGATAGCCGTATCAACAAATCACTAAGAGCATGGGATTGCTGAAAGTAGGTATATATGAAGTTTAAACGAGTAGACACAGACCGCATGGAAGGCGATGACCCTGATAAGTTGTCCCGCACCGCTAAAGTTCAGCGTCGTATTGCTACCACTTTAATCAGACCTACTTCTGCAAACACTGGTGAACAACGTCAAATTTTAAAAGATTACGAACCTTATGGAGACCTTGTAAGCCCTAATACTTTTTCACAAAGTATTCCAGATGACCAAATTATTGCTCAACGTAGGGATAAAGACCTAACAAATGCAATGGGCATAGCAGAGTTGTACAAAGATGCTATATACAGGACCGAAGCATCCTTACCTTCAATGCGTCAAGACAATCCACGAAACGCTGAACAGACAGAATGGGAGTTAGAGGGTTTACGGCACCAGCACGCACTAGAATCAGAAAAGATTGAAAGACTCGCCACTCCTCCAAGACCTGGGCAAACATCTAAACACGTCACACTGGCAGCCTTACTAGGAAAAAATGCAGTTGGTTATGCTTTAAGTGATTCAAACCCTAAAATGCGTAGAGAACGTACTGGTCCTTACAGCCTTAGTCCAGATTACGAAACCCTAGATGGACCTACAGGTATTTGGAACGCCGCAGATTTAGGTACAGCAAAAGCAACACACCGTGCTAACACACGAAACCTTACTCGTGGGCAACGTTTAAAAGAAAGAATTGCTCCATACCGTGCGGTAGTACATGAATTGTCAGATGCTTACGGTGGAGCAGAGGAAGGTGGATGGGTATACGAAACAGGTACACCTGTGCACACCAGTCGTGGGTTTGTTACAGCACGTGGTGCTGCAAAAGAAGTAGAAAAGTTAAAGACTAAATACACTAGAGCAAAAAATGGACGAAACGTTCTTAGCATGAGTCCAAGTGATGTATACGACATGGATGTTGACCAAGGTGTGTTTGAGCCGCAAGAGTACGTAGACAACTGGGCAAGAGCACAATTAGGAGATGAAGCAGCAACATTTATAGAAGAGCCAGATGACGAAGACTACGACTACAGTCACTTTGGGCAACCTTCAAATGATTACAAAGTTAATTTAGCCTACGGCAATATTGGTGCATATCCTAAACGCCGCCCACGTTACGAATAGTAGGTTATAATAAACATATGGCTGGAGGAAACGACACATCTAGGAGCGAAAGCCGCCGTCCGCAAAGACCACGAGTTGGCGCTGTCTATGAATGGCAACCTCAAGGGTTGGATGCTTTTGACCCAAAGGTAAAGCGACCAGCAGGCTCTAGAGTACGTGTAGCCAAGGGAAGCAAGACAGGTGTTCGTGGTCGTATGCCCCACCCATTTACATACTTAGAAGACCCTGATACAGGTGAGTTTTTAGGTCTTGCTCTTGACGGTAGTTTACGGTCATCAGGCAATCAAGTTGAACCATAACAAATACTAGATACACTCGTAACACAATTTAATAGGAGCACCACATGGCTGAAGAAATGAACCGTCTACTTGTTTGCAAAACTCACGGTGTTATGTACAAGATGAAGCCCTACACTGGAACACCAGAGTACGACATGGAGTTGCGTGAGTTGTGTGACCGACACAATGCTCAAGTACCAGACCCAGAAAATTGCAAGGCTGTAATCTTTGTAACCGATAAAGACACAGCCAGCAAACTTGACGTTGAGACTGCTCTTAAAAATGAACTTAAAGAGCAAGATGTATACATCAGAGATTTCCGTGACGAATTAAAAGTGGATGCACTCAAGTGCTTTAACCGCCATAATCGTCCTAAGCAGGGCTGTATTGATTGGTGTAACGATGAAAAAACAATTGGTCGTAAGGTAGGTATTCCAGTAGAAAAGCGCCAGTATCTTTGTATGTACTGCCCAGCCGCCGAGTACTACACACATCGTCAACGTACCGAACTGGGACTATACAACTAGTGATAGTTGTTACTTTTGATGTAATTGCACATAGGTCCGAAGAACTTGGTGCCAGCCAACCAAGTAAGCACGGACGCAAACTGTGGAACCTGTTTTTTAATGCCTACAATGGTCGCATTTGTTTGCTTGTTAATGATGTAGCAAAACACCAACATCAATTGGTCATGGAGTGGTTAAAACGAGAAAACTATAAACCAGGGTCAATTGACTTTCATTGGGAAAAAGGTTCAGAAAATCGTTTAGACAGAGTACGAGCATTGCATGCAGCACACACCAATATTGACTGGTATATTGACACCGACCCTGAAGCAGTTTCTAAAGTACTCAAAGATGGAATACCTACACTTTTAGTATCAGTTCCTTTTACTATCCGACCAGAATGGGAGGAGCCAAGGACTATCATTGCATGGGATAAGTTATCCAACGAACTAGAAAACCAAGCATTAAAGAAAGCAGAAAGAGAATGGACGGAATGACAAGGACTGTTGAGGAGTTGGCAGAAATTGATGAAGATATTTTGCTTATGGACGGATTCAATGATGCGATAATTGGGTATTCCCAACGCATTGGTGAACCAGTCCTTGCGGTGTATTCATGGCAAAAAATGGTTGATGTGCTTGTTAAAGACATGTCCTATGAAGACGCTGTGGAATACATTGAGTACAATTGTCTTGGAGCATGGGTAGGGGAACGAACGCCTATTATCGTAATGTCAATGGAGTTCTAATATGAAGATATTCTTTGGCGGTGCTGAAAAGGGCATGTATGCTTCCATGCTTACTGCCCAAGGCATATCCCGATTAGGGGTCAACCTTACGCACTTCAGCATCCCAAAGAAAAAAGTGTTAGACCTAAAAGACAAGTTTAATAACAGTGAATTACTTGTTTACACCTCAGAAGCGGATGAAGATGTAACACGGTATGACGCATTTTTACGGGCTAACGCCGATGATATAACTTATGTTATTGGTAGACCTGATTACAATGGTGATTGGTTAGGAAGTAAATACATTCCAATTTGGAATGACCCAACAGACCTAGAGCGTTTTAACTACCTATGCCAACGGTATGGGCGTGTTGCCATTAGCGATAAAGCCCTGTCAGCCCATCCACCTACACGCATTAACAGCATCGCTAAACGGTGGACAGCCAACCTCATAGGCATTACTTCAAAGCCTGAGCAGATTGAAAACATAGAGTGGGAAGCAGTAGTTGTTGGCTCATGGAGTAGCGCCGTACGTTACGGTGAAACTCAAGTATGGACTGGTCACGGTTTACGTCGTTATCCTGCCCAACAAAAGGACTCAGCACGTAAACGCCACCGAGCAGACATTGAACGTTTAGGTATATCGTACGAAGCAGTTATCAATGACGAAGTAGATGCCGTTGCAGAGTTAGCAATTAAATCATGGAAGTTGTACGAGCAAAGAGTTTTTGGGGGCTATGACCACATGGAAACAGGCAATGATGACGATAACGAAGTAATCAAAACAAGTGACATAACAATTATGTCACCACAAAGTAGTAGTTCAGATAGTGCGTCATTTAGGGGGGGAAGTATTGTTATACCACCTCCTGAGAAGCGGCACGAATCAGAGCGTGTATTGTTGCCTGTAGTAGGCATTGAGAACGTTACCTCAATAGGCTCTCAAACCGTTGATAATGAAGGAGAATCAATAGAAATTGCTCCTGAACAAGTATCAGTTTTAAGGTATAAATCTAACCCTTTACGACAGTGCGATAATTGTTATCTCGCTTCTAAATGTCCTAGTTTTAAGGAACATACAGAATGTGCGTACAACCTTCCAATTGAAATTCGTACTAAGGACCAGTTACAAAGTGCATTGAGAGCAATGTTAGAGATGCAAGTAAGCCGTGTGTTGTTCGCTCGCTTTGCAGAAGAACTGGAAGGTCAGGGAATGGACCCAGCCTTGTCAGAGGAAATGGACAGGGTGTTTGACATGGTTGAAAAGTTTAAGACCATCACCGACACCAGAGATTTGGTACGCTTTGAAGTAGAGGCTCGTGGCTCAAGCGGTGTTCTTTCACGTTTGTTTGGGCAACGGGCTGCTGAGGTTGCCAACCCAATGCCTTACGGAGGACTAGGGCCAGCCGCCACAGATGCTATGTACGGTGAAATTATGGAGGTAGAGGAAGAATAGTTATGGCAGAAAAGAAGTTGCCATATGTTTACAAATGTCCAGAATGTGGGTTAAGTGTTTCAGTATTAAGTAACACATACCCACCTGTGTGTAGTAATCCAAAAGAGCACACACTTAGAAGTATAGAAATGGTTTTACAAAATGAACAACACAGAGCATCGCAGAATCACTGACGTAGGTATTGACATGGACGGGGTTACCTACCCGTTTTATGAAGCGTTTAGAAAGTATTGCGAAGACAAACTTGGCAAAGGACACTACCCTGACCCACAAACGTGGGATTTTTATAAAACTTGGGGATTAGAACTAGACCAATTCCATCGGTTGTTGGAAGAAGGTGCTAAGACACACAATTTGTTTTCGTCAGAGCCACCAATGGAAGGGGTTCAAGAAGCCTGGGAAATACTACGTCAAGCAGACGTACGTATCCACGTGGTAACTGCACGTCCATATACTTCGTGGGGACAAACAGCCCATTGGTTGGAAAACCACAGCATCATTCCAGACCATTTGTTTTTTACTCACGATAAAACAATTGTTTCTCATGTTGCCACTGGAGAATCAGCAATAATTGATGACCATGTAGATTACTATTTACAAGCAGAGAAAGTTGGCATTGTTTCTGTACTACGTAATCAACCGTGGAACGCTCAATTAATTAATGCTCGCAGGGCTGAAAACATCAAAGAGTTCGCTACACTAGTTCAAAAGGTAAACAATAGGGAGATAGCATGGCTAAAACCGAGCGTGAACAAATCTTACAAGACGCTATTACGATAATTGTAGGAGACCGTAACGTTGATTACGGAGACCCATATGACGATTTCAGCATGACTGCTAGTTTGTGGGAAAGTTACATCAAACGTGTAGCAGAACGTACTGGTGAACTTTCAATTCAACCGCATGATGTTGCTGCTCTGATGGTGTTGTTGAAAATTAGTCGCTTGTCATGGACACCTGACAAGAAAGACCATTGGATGGACATTGCAGGTTATGTAGGTTGTGGTTGGGATTGTGTAACTCGTACAGACACAGGAGAAAAGTAATGCTAATAGTAGACAATTATCAAGCAAAGACCATCGTGGAAGCAATGGTTATACCTGAATACCAACGATTGGAAAAAGCGTTGGATGTTCTTCCAGAAGTTCTGGGTACAACACTAACTATGACAGAGATTGCATCAAAGACTGGTTTATCATTGACTGAACTTCGTTTCGGTGGATGGGAAGATATCCACAATAAACTAGTCAAGTTTAATCTAAGTAATGTCCCACAGTGATTCATGGAGACAAGATGCTTTGTGTAGACACAAGCATTTAGATTTTTGGTATCCACCACTAGAAGCAGACAATCAAGAGCAGTACTACGCCATTGGTCGTGAAGTATGTCAGATTTGCCCTGTATGGGAAACATGCTTAGAAGAAGGTAAAGAAGAAGTATTTGGCATGTGGGGTGGGCTAACCCCAATTGAACGCACCGTGTTCAAAGAAAAACAAAAGAAAACTGCTCTTAAACCACACGGTTCATATTTACGTTATAGACAAGGCTGTCGTTGTGAACAATGTACAGATATACACAGTAAAGCGTTGGAAGAACGCAAAGATATCGTGTATGTACCAAATGCTGGTGTGACTTCTGACCAGTTTGATTTGTTTACGATATTGTACAAGTTGCTCCAGTAGCACCTGCTAAACTTGTAGTAGACCGTAACATATAGACGCAAGTCAAAAGTGTTGCGGTCTTTTGTTTTATCCACCGACGAAGGAGAGCATATTGATAAAGCACTGGGTTATTTCAGCCTGTGTAGCAATCGGAATATTCAACGTAGAAACGGACAACAAAGTAAACGAGGTCGTCAAGCCCACTGACGTAAAAGAAGTGGTGATACCGTCAGGAAAGCCTGACAGGTTAGATGTGTCCGTAAAATTACCGACCACACGTAAGAATGAGAAATCTTGTCCACAATTTGAGGATAAGTTTAGGGAATACCAATTACCAGTAAAAGCGTTTTCATTTATTGCGTACAGGGAAAGCCGTTGCAATTCAAAAGCAATTAACGCTATTTGGGAAGACGGTAAGATTGTGTGGACGCTGAACAAAAATGGCACGTACGATTCAGGGTTACTGCAAATCAACTCCTCATGGAAGACAGTGACTCGCAACATCTGTGGAACAACCATTGAGGGGTTGCTCACCCTGGACTGCAACTTGTCCGTAGCAAAATATTTGTACGAAAACGGTGGTTTGCGCCACTGGAATCTGTAACATAGTAACTAACACAAACAAACAGGAGAACAATATGTTGATTGAAACAAGTAATCTGTGTGGAACAGCAGAGGCTGCGGAAGTTCTTGGGGTGCTAAAACAGCGCATCCATACTTTGCGTAAGCGTGCGGATTTCCCTGCACCAGTAGTAATGCTGGCAGCAACACCTCTATGGAACAAGGAAGACCTTCTTGTGTTCAAGGCTGGTTGGAAAAAAGCGACCACACAAGTATCTGAATAGTGCGTATTGGTATCGCATCAGGTGACCGCATAGGTCATGAGCGCTCCCCCGATGGGCTTACCCATTGGGGAGGTGCTGGCTGGGTGCGTCTAGCGCAATACCTCCCGTTGTTTAACGATGGGAGGTTTGCCAACATCACGGAAGTGTACGAAGGTACTCTTGTGTGGCATTACAACTGTTTCAAGATAATTACAGATAAACGTAAAGACACAGCCATGCACGATGTAGATGTTGTAATTATGCAAAGGCTTATGCACGATGGTCTTGCTGTTCATATTCACAAAGCAAAAGCAAACGGACAAATCGTAATTAATGACGTAGACGATTGGTACTGGGGGCTTGACCCAAGCAACATGGCGTGGAAATCTTCTCACCCAAAATACAACAAAGAAGAAAACACCAAGTTTTACAGGGAAGTAATTAGCGCAAGCAGTTTGGTAACGGTTTCAACTCCATTTCTGCAAAACAAGATTAAAGACTGGAATGTCAAATCTGATGTTGTAGTCATTCCTAACACTGTGGATACCGCACGCTTTGCAGAACACGACCACACAAACACGACCACACCAGTTGTTGGGTGGGTAGGTTCAACCGCACATAGAAGTGGTGACCTAGAGATACTGCGTGGTATTTTAACGACCACACAAAATTACAAGTTGATGCACGCTGGTTATTCAGAGTACGCACCTAAGTTTGCAAACGCTGTGAATGTTCCCGAAGACAGCGTGACACTTGTGCCCGCCGTAGACCCAGAGAACTACCCAGACCTGTTACAGATGGACATAGGTATTGCGCCCCTACGTGAGTGTGCGTTCAACCGTGCTAAATCTGAAATCAAACTGTTGGAGTATTCAGCGTGCGGTATTCCTTGGATTGCTTCTCAACTTGACGCATACGAAACGTTGCGTAATGAGTTTGGTGTTGGTCGTATTGCACACAGACCAAAAGATTGGTTGCGCCACATCAAAGCACTGACAAGCGATTGGCAGTTGAGGCGAGATGAGGGAGCGCAGTTGCGTGAGTTGGTTACGTCACGAGACATTGCAGTTGGAGCAGAGAACTGGAACGAGGTTTTTAACTCTCTGTGAACATGGTCACAGATGTTCCACGTGGAACATCTGTGGACTGGTGCTATTGTGTTTGTGGAGGTAGTAATGGCAGACACAGCGATAGTCACAAAACAACAGGTGCAGATAAAGACACTGCTATCTGCACGTGCCATGCCATTGGGTATTGCCGAGCAGGACATAGATGAGTGGATTGAGAGCCGTAAGTTAGATGAACTTACTTTTAACGGTGCTTATGACCTCATCAACTATTTGACCGTGTTGCCTGTATCACGCACACAGTCGCAAGCACACTTGCCACTTACCGCTAGTTCTATTCTTACTAATAAGAAGCGTGGCACTTGTGAGTTATGTAATCAAGATGTGCCTGCTGGTTTGGGTTTGTACGTATTCAACGGAGTGTGGCAGACGTACCACAACAGCGAGGATTGTTCTGCTGTTACCGAAGTGTACGAACTGGTATGGAACAGTGCAGTCATTGTGCACGACCTAGACGTATTCATTTCACTGTTGCCACGCATGCCTAAGACCGTCCCAACAGACCCCGAATTGTTGGAACTGTCTAGGGCAGAGGACGCTGAATTACCATTTGATTTAGCACTACCTCTCTTGCCATACCAACGTGCAGGAGTGAAGTACGCATTGAAAGCACGGCGTGTATTGCTGTGCGACAGCATGGGGCTTGGCAAATCGTGTCAAGCCATTGCGATTGCATACGACACTGCAATGCGTAAAGAGCGCACCTTGATTGTTGTGCCACCGCACCTGCTCCCACAGTGGGAGAAGGAGTGCAAACGTTTTGCACCAACGCTGAAAGTGATTACGTTGCGTGGTCGCAAACGCCATGCCATTCGCAAGAGTGATGTTGTGCTCATTGGAGACAGCGTTATCAACCATTGGGCAATCCAACTGGCAGGCATGTTCAACACGCTCATTGTGGACGAGGCTCACTCAATCAAGAACGAGCAATCACAGCGCACACGTGGCGTGCAGTATGTTGCCAATAGTATTCCCGAAAAGGGCATTGTATGCCTCATGTCGGGAACGCTTACGCCCAATCGCCCGTCAGAGTTTCTTTCGGCATTGCGGATTATTGGCAGACTGAACCCAGTGTTCGGCAACCGCAGGCATTTCTTGCACCGCTATTGCGATTACCAAACTGTCAATGGTTTCCCTGTCATTAGTGGCGCAATCAACACGACGGAGTTGAACACTATTCTCCGTTCAACGTGCATGGTGCGTCGGAACAAAGATGATGTGTTGAAAGACCTCCCATTGAAGCGCAGGGCACAGGTGGACATTGAACTGTCGGACGCTGACATGCGTGTCTACCGCAAGGCAGAGGAGGATTTTCTTACGTGGGTGTTTAACACCTACGGCGAGCAAGCATGGCGCAATGCAAGCAAGGCTGAAGTGCTTACACGCATGAACAAGTTGCGTGAGATTTTGGGCATTGCGAAAATCAAAGCAGTTGCCGACCATGCCAAATCCTTGCTGGCAGAGGATGAGCAAGTAGTCATCTTTGCTTACCACCGCAAGGTCATTGAGGGCTTGAAAGAGTTGTTGAAAGACTACGGAGTTGTTGTGGTCGCTGGTGGTGTCACGCCTGAAAAGAAACAAGAGAACGTGGATAGGTTCATGAGTGGCGAGGCAAAGGTATTCATTGGTCAGTATTTGAGTGCTGGCACTGGCTTGAACCTGACATGCGCTAATCACGTGATACTGGCAGAGACCGCATGGTCTCCTGCACACGGACAGCAAGCAGAGGACAGGTGTCATAGGTACGGCACTACCAAACCAACTGTGGCGTGGTGGATTACTGCAACAGATACCAATGCACCAACGATTGACATGCGTATGTGGACAGTGTTGAACCACAAAGCAGAAGTAACGAGTGCGACATTGGACGGTTGGGCAGAGAGCCTGAACGCTGACGCTAGTTCAATGTCGGCACTATTGCTGAAAGAGATGTTGGACGATTTCAAGTAAATGTTCCACGTGGAACATTGCGGACTAATGCTAATATGAAAATAGGACAAACAAGAAAAGGAGCAAAACATGGGTGCAGATATGGCTATCGCAATTTGCGCTATCAAAGTTGATAGGCACGTTGCAGAAGCACGTCTTAACACACTTACCAGTGAGCAGATTTATCAGTGTTGGAATTATGGGGACGGTATTGAACCTGATGACACCACTGACTACAAAGCAAAAGCACTGGGATATTTGGATTGGGTCTACGGAGACAGCAGGCAAATTGCCATGTTTGTAATTGACGGAAACCAATACGTTTGTAGTGGTGGTATGTCATGGGGAGACCACCCGACTGACGCTTACTATCCATTGGAGTGCGTTGATTTGTTGGCAATTTGTGACACACAAGAGGTATGGGAAAAAACATGGCAAAACATCTAAGTGCAGAAGCCATTGCATGGCTGACTGTCAAAGCAACTAAGCGCATGAAGCAAATCATTACCAAAGAGAAATCCTTTTACGAGGACGGACACATTGACGAATGGATTTGTTACAAATTGCCAAAGCGTTTTGGTGGAGAAGAAGTTGAAGTAAATTACTTTGTCTACGGTTCACCATACCTTCACGCAACTGCATACACATTTCGTACGTATATACATAACGGGAAAAGCGTTACCGAGATGGACACCAGTAGTTGGGTAGAATTGAAGAAGTACAAAATCCGACTGAAAGCGAACCAACAATGATTACACGTTATGTAATTCAGATTGAAACAACAGACACCAGTGCAGGAGAACCACGCCGATTGCAGATGACATTCTTGTCTGCTGGTGGCAACAATATCTCTGCACCCAATGGGGAGCGTGTTCACAAACTCTCCGTGTTGCTTGAGGGTGAACAGTGTCCTGTAGACCCACCCGAAGGCGCACACTATTTTGTTGTTACCCCAACGTCATACAATGAATGGGCAAAGAAGGTGAGGGAATGGTTGTGAATGACGAACCAGTAGGAGCATGGGCAATTATTAACTGGGCAGACGGAGAGAACATCCCAGAGTTCCAACCATATTTCATTTCGTTTGGTCAATGGATTGACATTGACGATAATGGAATGGACGTTGAACCAACGCACGACAGTTTGGGCAACAAGGATGACCTTGTGTTCTACTACTGTCCAATGGGAGAGGTAGAAGTGCAATCACTGATGAAAGAATGTGGCAATGATTTTACCGTTGTCAGTTACGAATTGGAGTACGTACCAAATGCTTAACAACTATGTAGTTCCCGTATGGATTAGCGGAGTGTATGAGTTCACTGTGCAAGCCGAGACAGTGGAGGAGGCAGTAGAAAAGGTACTCACTGGCGAAGTTCCAATCTCATACACCGAGTTAGAAAAACAAGTGTCATGGGACTACGGATATGTAGACCCAACAGATGTGGTTGTAGCAGAGGACACAACAGACCACGCACAACCACAACTCCCATTGGAATGGGATAACGTTTATACAAAGGACTAAATGTTCCACGTGGAACATTAGTAAGATACATACAACAACAAACACGACCACAAGGAGTAATCGTGAAAGAAACAAGGACATACACACAATACAAACACGTCAATGCGTGGAAAACTAAGAAACTCTTAGCACAGGTAAATACTTACGAACGTATGGGTTGGAGGACAACCAGTTTCAATGCGTGGGCACTTTTCAAGAAAAGTGCGCTCATGTCTCGCACACGTGAAGTGGAAGTTGGGTAACAACCACATGTACGTAATACGACCCGATTTAGTAAAAGAGGGTTTGTTTATTCCGTCCACTAATACAAACCAATACTACGGAGTGGAAGACGTTGCCCGCTTGAAACATGTTCATGCGGTCAATGAAAACTACGAACCTGACGATAATGGGTGCTACGAATGTTTCTACGCACCCGAAGGACATGTAGTTTTCTTGTACTCAATAGATTTGGAGTGGGTGGCATGAGTAAATACCAAACACACCTCAAACCAATGTGGGACACCTATGGATGGCTGAACACACTACTGATTGGTTACATGCTTTCATCAACAGATGAACAACGTGATGCCCTTGCTGTAGATATTGAAACTATCACAGACAAACATCCCGAACTACGTCAATACGCACGTGCTGTGGGAGTACCACACATCTTGCCTGACTACGCACCACCCTCTCCATAATGTTCCACGTGGAACATATGTGGAGTGGTGCTAACATACAAGTAATACAACAACGAACCTTAAAGGAGGTTTAGAGATGAGCCAAGAAAACTCCAAGACACTGAACACACTTCAGTTGATTGGTTTCACAGAACAACGTGGGCATGCGTGGCACTATCGCCAAGACATGCAAGGTGATGAGCCAAACCACTACTCACACGCAATTCCCATTGAGGACTGCATCCGCAGGCTTTACAGTTGGGAAGCCAAAGAAGCAGAAGTGTTTGTAAAGGTTGGAGAAACCTTTGTTCAACAGAATGACCGCAAAGCGATTGTCCGTTCTGACAATGGTGATGTGTTGGGAATGTTCAAGGACACCTACGCAATTCACCAGTACAGGGAATGGTTGATTGAAAGCGTGTCCAATTTGTTGGATGACGATTTGCAGATTGGTAGCGCAGGTTTGTTGAAGAACGGTGCTGTCAGTTATGTAAGCGTTGAAATGCCTGAAAGTATCAACATCATTGACGGGTTCACAATTCGCCCAATGTTGTTGGCAACTACCAGTCACAACGGTTCAATTTCCACCACGTTCAAGAAAATTGCCACACGTGTCCAATGCGACAACCTGTTGGCAGTTGCACTGAGCGAGGACGGAGAACAGTTCAAGACACGCCACAGCAAGAACAGTGGTTTCAAGTTGCAGTCAGTACGTGACGCATTGGGATTTGTTCACGCAATGACTGATGACATTGTTGCAGAAGTTACCAAGTATGCAAACGTCAAGGTCAGTGACCGTGAATGGGAAGCAATTATTCAACGCATTTTCCCTGTCAATGATGACCCACAGGTTGCAAAGCAGGCAATCTCACGTGTTGAGAACAAGCAAGAGCGTATTCGGGACATGTATAAGAATGACCCCCGTGTTGCTCCTTTTGCGGGAACTGCACTGGGTGTAATCCAAGCGTTCAACACGTACGGACAGCACAACATTGGCAAAGACCAAACACGTGCAGAGCGCAACATGTTCAATGCAATCACTGGCAAGATTGAAGCCAGTGACAAGCAGGTCATGGCAGTAATCAACGATTTGGTAATGGTGTGAGTTTTTTTACCAATGACGCATGGAGGGCGAGGGCAGGTTGTAAAAACTTGCCCTCCTCTACGTTCTTTCCCGAAACACGAAAGAACGCTAACCAATGGCGTAGTCCAAACATTGACAAAGCCAAGAAGGTGTGTTCCACCTGTCCTGTAATCAAGGATTGTTTCAAGTTTGCATTAGATAGTGGAGAAACATTTGGTGTATGGGCAGGTGTGAACTTTATTCACACGGGACGCATGGGAGAACGAAAGAGGCGTGACGTTTTGACTAAGCGTTATACATCTTTCATGTGTAACCAATGGTATCCCAAGCAACGTGAATTGAAAAAAGCGGTATGAATGTTCCACGTGGAACAATGCTAATGTAAGAACAGAACAAACGATAAGGAGAAATCGTGCAAGTAAAATACGTAATTGAACAGTTGAAAGACTACGACCCCGAAGAAGAAATTGTTATTGTCTACTGGGACAAAGAGACCATTGAAATGGTGACTGAACCAATGACAGAGGAGCAGTGGCTTGACGTAGTTGGGTTTGCAGATGACGCACTTGACCACACCGAGATTGACTGGAACTGGATTTGGAAAGAAGCAGTTGCATATGGGGAAGACAAGTGACCCCCGAACAAGATATGCACGTGCTTGACCTGTGCAAGAAGTTGGCAGGTGACAACGCACTAGAATACGTCACGGGCTTGCTTTCATCTATCGTTACTGAAATTGAGGGTGAGTTTCTTATTCACGGACTAACGCAAAGGTATATGGAGGCATACGGTGTCTGAAATAACACTTGAAATGGAACAAGCATTAGAAGCGTGGGAAAAGGAGTACAAGCCTGTACTCAACCACCTGAACCCTGATGCCTCATGGAGTGGAATGATGTATGAAACGTACGGAGATGAAGTGGAGTTTGTCTACAACCACCCACAAGAACACGTGTGGACATGGGTAGACGGAGATGACGGTTCATGGATTATCAGTGGCTTTCACTACGTCAATCGCATTGGTTATTTCATCACTGAAAAGCCATACCAAATACATGGTTACATGGAAGTGCAAGTAGACCTGTACGGAGACCCTGACGAATAAATTGTTCCACGTGGAACAATGCTAGTATTACTAATACAACCACATAGATAAGGAGAAACTGTGGCAAATACATCAACAACCACCCACAAGATTTGGGTAGACACGGACACTGGAACATACGGTGGCGATTACTCAACAATCAAGTTCATTGAGACACGTGACTGGTCAGACGAGGATTGGCATGTGTGGGACAACATGGCAGACAGCGAACGTTGCGCCTATGCAATCGCAGTGTGTGGCAACGCTATGTACTCACCATTCCCTGACGGGAACGAACTCTATCGCACACCATTGGACATGGAGGTGTGATGAGCGCATTACCTGAACACATCACAGCAATGCACACCGAGACATACGACACCAGTTATTTAGTTGAAATACTGGAGAAGCGTGGCATTACTGAATATGACCTTGATGACCTCATTGAGGTAATTCAAGAAAACCACAAGTACGATTTCCCTTCAATACATATGAAGCGTATCGTCTACATTACAAGTGACGGAGATGATTTGTAAATTGTTCCACGTGGAACATTACGACCACTACGTGTACTAATGCTAGTATGTAATCAACGGACAACAACCACAAACAAAGGAGCAACACATGGGTTTGGACATGTATCTTTACGCCAAGCAACACATATCGGGGTACAACTACGAGGGTTTGCCTGAACGCTACGAGCAACAAGCCAAGCAATACGCTGAAATTGTCAATCTTGTAGGCGCACAGGAGTACGGCAGGTTGGTAGAACTGCCAAGTGTAAGCCTCACTTTCAAGGTTGGACAATGGCGCAAAGCCAACGCAGTTCACGCATGGTTTGTAGACAACGTGCAGGACGGAGAGGACGAGTGCAAACTGCATTTTGTCTCACGTGAGCAATTACAAGAACTTGCTGAATTAGTTGAGCAAGTACTGGCAGACATGACCAAAGCAGATGAACTGTTGCCATGCCGAGAGGGTTTTTTCTTTGGCACGTATGAGTACAACGAGTGGTATTACGACTACTTGCGTGATACACGTGACATTCTCAACCAAGCGCTTACCAACGTATCAGAGGATTGCGATTTCTATTACCAATCATCATGGTGATGTTCCACGTGGAACAATGCTAATGTGTGTATAACGGACAACGGGCAAAGGAGCAGTACGTGAATAACACAATGCAAGTGCCACCTAACACCGACAAATTGTTGGCATTAGGTTGGGACACAATGGACATGCTACATGGACACCTGAAAAACCTCATGTACGAGGCACAGGGTGACAATGAGGACGGAGTGCCAAGCGACCCATACGCACGTGGTGTGTACGACACACTATGTGAGATGTATCGCCTGACCTACGCATATATCCATGCCAAGATTGACTACGAGGAGACATTGTGAAAATCAACGGAGACAAACTACGGGCAAAGTTGGAGAAACTTATTCCCAACTGTGCATTTGACACCGATAACGAGGGTCAAGTTATTATCTATACTAATCTGAAAGAAACAAAATCGGGCAATTATCGTGACATGGACGAGAGGAGTTAGTCATGAACGCATGGGTATCGGGAGTAATGAAGTGTTTGCCACGTGTATCGGAGCAAGAGGCACAAGCCATTGACGATTATGCACGTGAGAAGGGTTGGTATGCCTCATTTGACACAAGCGAGGCAACGTGGGAGGAGATGACCACGTTTTATGAGCAAGTAGTCACGGAGATGGTCAATGTTGGCTGAATACATGCACGCTGAACATGCAGACTGGTGGGAGTGTACCTGTGGGAATACGCCTAACCAATCGGGTTTCTATCCATGCAATAACAAGGGCGCAATCTGTGAACCCGACCACAACTGGGACGGTATCCATTACATCTGTTATGACTGTGGAACTATTGTCAATCAAATTACTCTCATGTTGGTTGGGCATGCTGACTACCACACAGCCATGCACAATGCCGACTACTGGAACTGACCACACAATGTTCCACGTGGAACATTACAACCACGACCACACGACCACACACGTGTAAGCGTGCTAATGTGTGTATAACGGACAAGCAAAGGAGCGAGTACATGGGCACATACGTATATGGGATAACAAAGACAGAGCATGCCACAGATTTGTGGAATACTCTGACTACATACGGCGTAGAACACGAGAAGCAACGGGTGGGCGTGTTGGAGTACCTGTATAAGGGTAACTATTCACATGACCCAAAGACACGGGCATGGGAACGGGCGCAGGAGAACAAGGTCAAGCGCAGGTGGGCAAACAACTATTTGCCATACATTGTGCGTTGGCATAATGGCTACTACTGGTGGTATAGCACAGGTGCGTTTTGGATTGACTGCAATCCAATGCCCGCACGACCTGTCTCAATCAAGGTAGGTGATGATACCTACAACCTCATGGTAGGTGCAGGTGGCATGTGTCTTGAACAATGGGTACAGCGTGATGTTCCACGTGGAACATTGGATTTGGTGACGGTGACTGGTGCTAAGGTGGGAGCAACCAACGAGCCAAAGGAGGGCTAGTGAAATTGAAAGGCATGAACATCAGTTACAAGTACGGGGACACGTACGGCAACGCCGACAACGTAGACCCAGCGTTTCTCATCACGCAACTGGGCATACCGAGTACTGCCGATTGTTGGATTGAGGACGAGTACATGGGCACATTGTGGGACGCATATGAAGCGTTGCAGAACAATGACCCTGACCTGTTCCAATGCGACAACTGTGGCTCATACAACTATGCAGGCGATACCCACGTGACAGGTGAGGGCGAGTACTGCTACGAGAAGTGCGAACACATGATTGAGAAGTACTACGAGGACAAGGAGGAGGTGGCGTAAGCCACCTCTAAATTGTTCCACGTGGAACATTACGACCACACGGACACGACCACACACGTGCAGGCGTGATAGTGTGCGTATAACGGACAACCAAAGGAGTAAAGATGTTGCAGACAGTACCGATTATTCTTCAACAAGACCCAGCGTTCCATACGCATGGGAATAGCACATACATCATGACTGTGCGGTCAGGTGACTACAGCACGGACGTGTATTGTGACGGGGAGATGCGTATTCACGTATGGGACAGCGCACAAGCCATGCGTAATGGGGAGCGTCATACAAGCGTATGGCGGTACACAAGTGACCTCATTGAAGCAGGCATTGACACAGACGAGAAATTGCGGAGAGCGTTGGACGAGGAGTGCATTGAGTGGGTAAATAACTCATGGTTTGACCTGTACGACACTCATAGTGGCGAGCATTTGGACGCAGTATCGCATGGTCTTGCTGAGGCGTGGCATACGGCACAGACACGCAACGATTGGTTCTGATGTTCCACGTGGAACAATTTGAGAACTGGGGAGATGTGCTAAGGTGTGTGCAGGACAACAACCAAAGGAGCAAGGACATGACACGCAAGGACTATGAGGCGTTTGCAAAGATGTTGAGCAATCGCTTAGAGGACACCGAGACCACAGAGGACATTTGGACGTGGAGCGATATCTGCCAAGATATTGCCGACCTGTTCAAGGCAGACAATTCACGGTTTGACTACGAGACCTTTTACACCGCATGCAACTGGGACGAGGCACACGGGCACACGTGGAGGACATGGGCAAAGGGTGTTGGTGATAAGGCGCAAGCCTCCTGACCAATGTTCCACGTGGAACAATTCGGGCAGACGAGAAGTGGTGCTAAGGTGTTCACAGGACAACGAGACAAGGAGTAAATAGATGAAGCCACGTATTATGTTTGCAAAGCAGACATGCGAGGAGTGCGGACGGGTGTTTGACCTGCTCAACCCACGTGACGAGAACGAGTGGTATGCAGGGCACGACTGTGAGGAGCAACCACCCACGTTGCACTACCGCATGACGGACACAGGAGGGTTTGAGCAACTGTGACCACGACCACACGACCACACGACCACACATACGACCACACGCACAACCGTAGGCTCACGCATGCACAGGTGCTAGGCAAGCGGGCGGGCGAGAAACGGGCATGGGCAGACAAGTATTTGCTTGCTCATAGTAATAACGCAGAGATATGGTTAGACGCATGGGAGAACAAGCGCTTACATGATGTGTGGCGCATGCCTGACCCGTACGAGGGAGTAAGCGCAGAAGTGCTGTTGCTCTTGAACATGTTGAGCGTACAGATACGGGACGAGTATGAGCGCACGTACGTGCGTACGTACACAGAACGTATGACGCAATACGCCAACTGGGAGAGTTCCCTGTGACGCATGGCATAACAATGGTGGGACGCATGGGGGAGTGGCAGACCCTACCCCAATCCCGCATATCATTGTGGCACTTGTCACATAGCCCCAACCGTAGGCATGGTGTGCCATGTGTCACGTATGTTCCACGTGGAACATTGGGTGTGACACGTGACACAGATGTTCCACGTGGAACATTGGGGTGGGCGTGGAGTGGTGGTATAGTGGTTTCGTGCCTCAAGGACGGGGCACACGGACAGCCGAAAGGCAGGAGGCAAGTACATGGATATTGAGGTATCCCTTACAGGCGAGTTGGACACCGACCAAATTGCCGAACACATCAAGGACAGCCTTGACTACGAGGAAATTGCGGAGAACGTAGTTGATACGTGGAAGTTCGGACGTGCAGTTGAGGACGCATGCGAGGAAGCAGTCTCGCAAGCAGGAGACAGCGACACGGTGCGTGAGTTGGTGGACAAGGTGGAGAGGCTTGAGGCGCTTGTAGACGGTCTCAGCACGTGGTTCATGGAGAGTTCAACGCTCATCAAGAACACCATCAAGGCACGTGAGAAGCAGGCAGTTGCGGACTACATCAAGGCGATTACCCCACAGGAGACCCCGCCTACGGTGTGACCGATAGCACAGAGTTGGAGGGGTGGCACATGTCACCCCTCCCCTCCTACTGGTGGGTATGTTCCACGTGGAACATGACACATGTCACATGGGTGGCGTGTGTCACACCCCCACCCTTAAGCGGTGACTTATGCCACAGAGGGGGGTAGGGGCGACGAGCGACCCGCACCAATCCCCCCATATAGCCCTATTCGCAATGGGGTTACATCATAAACGGGCAAATAGCCCTATACTAAATGAATGTCCACCCATATTGCAGATATTCCTAAGCCGTTTTACTGTTATGTACAAAATGAGTTCCTGTATAACTTTAAAAAGGGGTTTGGGGAGTACACAGCCTGTCTAGCCTATGGGTTGTCTGCAATCCCCAATAGAGCGTGGGGAGTGTCTCTACTTCTGGAAAATGGTGCTTTAGTACAACATGTACCCCTACATGCCCTTACTTTCCATACAC
>JACCDP011195022.1_pt1 | contig 96019 bp, 75 predicted proteins | sample 7445841 | NCBI WGS metagenome assembly JACCDP01 (sample SAMN15323441, study PRJNA562643) | freshwater metagenome | isolation source: river surface water | place: USA:Blue River Watershed | collected 2017-08-17
CCTTGTCGAACTCCCCCACCTCGATGTAGGCCGCGCCCAGCCAGTGCTTGGCCGAGAACGGATAGGGTTCCGGCTCGTCATAGATTATGGCGTTGTAAGCCGCCGTCGCATGCTCGAAAGCTTCGATGGCACTCGCCATGTCGCCCGTGCTCCAGGCGATCTCGCCCTCCAGGATGCCCACCAGCACTTCCAGCAGATTGTTGCCATCGTGGAAGCGGTAATTGTCGGTGGTGTCCGCCGCCAGCTGGTCCAGCTTGGCCAGGTACTCGCGCGCCGTGCCGGTGTCGCCCATTTTCAACGCTGCATAGCCCTGGGCGAAATCCCAGGCACCGCCGTCGAAATCACTGTTTTCCGGCCGCTTGCTCACCGCCGCCACTTCGTCGAAACGGCCGAAGCGCACCAGGGTCAGCACGTGATAAATGGAGCTGTCCATGAGCTTGTCGTAGTCCTTGGCGGCCTGGATGGCGATGGCGCCCTGCCCGTCCATGCTGGCCGCGAACAGCAGCATGGCCAGATTGTGCATCGGGTAAATGGCGAAGCCTTCGCCGATGGCCGCTTTCTGGTCGGAATGCCAGGCCTGGATGTTGGCGCGCACGGAGTCGTTCCAGCGGCCGATCTCGTTCCAGGTGTGGCTGGGCATGTGATTGATGTGGCTGGCCCCGGGGATGGCATTGCCCAGGAATTCCGCGCACTCCTCAGCCAGACCCGGCTCGGGGGTGGACTCGGTGGCATGCACGTAGAGGTGGCAGGCGCCCACGTGGGTGATGTCGCGATCCAGCACGCTGGTCAGCACCTTGTGCAGACGGATGACATCCGGATCGTCCAGGTCCCGGGTGCCGCGACGCGGCTCAAGCAGGAACAGGGCGTCGCCGTAGAGCGTAACGATGTCCAGATCGTCGGGGTATTTCGCGGCCACTTCCGCCATGGCATCGGCATAGGCCTGCTCCTGTTCCATGCGGCGCTCGGCCGAGAAGTTCGCCACATAGCGCTTGGACATGGCCATGATCAGATCGGCTTCCTTGGGCGTGGCCTGATCCAGACGGCGCAGCGCCTCGCGGATGGCGGCATAGGCACGCGGCGACTCTTCGGCCGTCATCGGCCCGTTCAGATAGGAGCCCCAGGCCCAGGCCTCGCCCCAGTAACAGATCGCGCAGTCCGGATCCAGCTTCTGCGCCTCGCGGAAGGAGCGCGCGGCGTCCACCTTGGTGAAGGCGTACATCATCTGGAAGCCCTGGTCGAAAAAGGCCTGGGCCTGCGGATTGCGCGTGGAGATCGGGTAGCTGTGATCGCCGAGGGCGGTGGTGTAGAGGGGAATCGGGGTGTTGAACTCTTCCGGATCGGGCACGGTGGCGTGGTCCTGCGCCAGCACGGCGGGGGCGCTGGCAAGGGTGGCCAGACACAGCAGAAGGGTGGCGGAAAAGCGCATGATCGTCTCCTGAGGGGGGTGATTTCTGAACTGCAGGCAAGCCTAGTGAAGAGCCGGGGGAAAGTCCACACAGCCACTTGGCCCACTCTCTCTTTCCGGGGCGGAGTGACGCTGTTCGCTGGCACAGGGCGAGGCCACGGGGCGCTGACGGCGCCACGCGGCCGGGACGAGCATTTGGTTCGCCTGCAAGCAGGCTCCTACGCCCGGATTCCACTATCAGCCGTCAATTCGATAGCGCAGCTTGATCGCCCACGTGTCGATGATCTTGTCCGTCCATGCCGACTGGAACATGTCCTGCGTGTCGCCCTCGAAGCTGCGCGGCAGGTTGCTGCCCCGCGTGTAGACCACGAACAAGTCCGACAGCGGCGCGATCTCCCAGCGATAGCGCGCCTGGAAACTCAGGCGGCTGATGATGAAGTCCTGACTCGGCCCCGCCGGCGGCAGGATCTGCTCCATGGTGTCCAGTCGAGCCGTGCGGATGCGGTAGAACTCGTCGGCGTTCGCATCGATGCCCGCCCACTGCATCGACACCCGGAACTGCTGCTTTGCCGTCAGGAAATACTCCATGGCCAGCTTCGGCGCCCACTCCTTCGTCTCGTAGGAATTGATGCGCCCGCCACCACGATTGACCAGCCAGCCCTCGCGATCCACGCGATCCACGTCCAGCTGGAACGAGAAACGATCCGCCGGCCGCCACACCACGCCCACCGACGCCGTGAGCCGGCGCACGCCCAGGAATTCCTGCTGCAGGTTCATGGCCCCGCGCAGGCTCACGGCGCGCGCGCGGTCGCTCGTCCAGCTCAACCGGCCGTCCCAGCGTTCCGGAATCTTGAAGGTGCCATTGCCGCGGCTCAGTTCGTCGTCCACGCGGCGCGGGAAATAGTTCATGCTCAGGCCGAGACTGTGGTTGTTGTTGAATACCCAGTCCTGATCGGTGTAGATGCCGGCGCGAATGCCCTCACCCTTCGCGTTCCAGTAGTAGCGCAGGATGCCGCTGCGCGTGCGGCTGCGCAGGTTCGGCAGGTCCGACTCGGTGACCTTGTACTGATATTCCACGCCGATGCTGTCATTGCGGCGCCAGAAGCCGAAGTCGTCGATGTCCAGGGTCTCGTCAAGGTATTCCGCGCCGATGCGGTGCTGACGCCCGCGATCGGGCTGATAGCTGGCGTCGAAGAACATGCCCTTGCCCGTGGTGCCCGCCACATCGCTGTGCAGCAGCTGGCCGTCGAAGAGCCAGCGCGTGTCGGCCGAGAAATAATGCAGATCGATGCCGTTGACCGAGGCGTCCGCCACATCCGACTGCAGCTGTGTGTTCATCCAGCCGATGGCGCGTCGTCCGCCGCCCGAGGGGTCCTCGTAAAGCAGACGCCCCACCAGGAACTCGCGCCCCTCGGCCTGCACCCGCGCGGCATTGCCCAGCGCATCGCGACCGCGCAGCACGCTGTCATCCTCGGCTGCCAGGAAGGTGCCATAGCGCAGATTGCCGGACTGACCGGTCAGCTTGACCGCGCCCAGCAGATCGGCTGGACGACCCAGATCCACTTCGCTGGCCGTGAAGCCGGCGGGCAGCTGATAGTCCGGCGTGGCGCCGATGCGGCGGGTGTTGAGCATGGTGGTGGGCTGGCCGCGCGCGCCCGAGCCGCGCGGGCCGGCATTGCTCGGGCCGCCGTCATCCCCGGCACGTGGCGAGGTGATGAAGATCTCCTGCCCTTCCAGGAAGAAGGCACGCTTCTCGGCGTAATAGGTCTCGAAGGCGTCGAGGTTGACGATCACATCGTCCGATTCCACCGAGCCGAAATCCGGATTCAAGGTGGCGGCCAGCTGCAGATTCGAGGACGGACGCCAGTAGACATCCGTGCCCACGCGGCTGTCCCGCGTGTTACTGCCGTTGTCAAAATTGCTGGCGATGAAAGGGTACCAGGTCAGCTGCTGGCGCGGCGCGATGTCCCGCACGCTCACCCGGGTGAAGGCCGACAGAAAGCCCGGCGAGGTATCGGGCAGTGCAGGCATGGACCAGGTCTCGTTGCTCTGGGCAATGCGACGCTCGGCGTAGATCCCCAGGGTGCGCACGTCTCCCGCCGAGGGCAGACTCATCATGGACCAGGGCACGAAGATCTCGGCGGTCCAGCCATCGGCGGTGGCCGCCGTGCGGGCGTTCCACGGGCCGTCCCACTGCAGGTTGATCTGCCGCTCAGGCAGGATGGTGCCATCGTTGAGGGTATCGCCCAGATTGATCTGCAGCAGATAGCCGTAAAGTCCACTGCCCGAGGGGTCGAGCCCGAGCACGAAGGCGTCACGTTCGAGGTCCTGATCGCGGGAACTCATCCGGGCAATCAGCGTGTCGGGCGCCTGCTGATTGTGCACGGCCACGTAGAGGCCGCGCTCGGTGTAGAAGAAGCGCGTCAGGGTCTGCAGGGTGGGCGTGGCCAGGGTGTCAGGGCGGATCACGCGCATGCCGTCAAAGGGGGCGACCTGCTGCCACACGGCCTCGTCAGGCACGCCATCGAGACGGATGTCAGCGGCCGCGTGGTCGAAGCGCGGCAGCTCGGCCGGAGGGGCCTCGGCGGTCTGGGCCAGGAGAGTCAGGGGAGTCAGGAACAGGGCGGCCACGCCGGCCAGCGGCAGGACACAGCGCCCCGCCAGGGAGTTCTTCTTGTTGTGCGTCACGATGCAATACCCGGGAACTTCAAAAAGCCCGGATACTAGCACAGCTTCAAGGCTGTACGGCCTCCGGACAACGCCGCAGCAGTGCTGCAGCGGCGTGTCAGGCAATCCCAACCCTTGCATGTTGCGTTGCTCCTCCAAAAGAAAGAGGGGTGGCTCCTTGCGGAACCACCCCTCGCGTTTTTCCAACTCAGTCAGACTGACTCAGTCAGACGTGTCTTACATCTCGTAAGTCACGCGGGCGTACAGCAGACGGCCAGTCGGGTCGTACATGATCGATTCCATGCCGCCCAGCATCGGTACTTTCTGGGGCAGACGGTCGAACAGGTTGCGGGCACCCAAGGTGAAGGCAAGCTCGCCACCCAGTGCTTCGAACTGGCTGAAGTTGTAGGACGCATCCACGGTGGTGAAGGCGCGCAGCGTGTCTACAGTGCGGTAGTTGCTGAACGGCAAACGGGCCTGATAGCTGAACGGGTTCGCATCAAACACCATGTCGTGCAGGTAACGCACTGTCATGTTCGCGCTGTGCTGACCAGAGAGCCAGCCCAGGCTGAGGTTCGCCTTCCAGCGCGGCAGCGGAGGCACGGCGCCAGTCGGCTCGTTCTGGAAGCCTGCACCTTCCACCACGGGGCGGTCAGGACGCAGCTGGTAAGCGTAGGTGTCGAGGTAGGACGCATCCAGAGAGGCATTGAACATGCCCAGGTCGGCCAGGTCGAAACGGTAGCTCAGCTTCATGTCAGTGGCGCGTACCAGCATGCTGGAGGCATTGCTGTCGCCGCTGATGATGCGGTCGATCTGATCCATCGCATCCGGGTTGCGCTGAATGCGCTTGTCGGAACGGGGGTCAGCATTCCAGGCCGCTACCTGAGCCAGCGAGGGCTTGCCAGGACCGGCGAAGCCAGTGGCCTGCTGGAAGTTGAAGTAGTCAGTCGCCAGCACGTCGGACGTGGTGGAGGTGACGATACGGTCGGTGAAGTCAGTCTCGCTCCAGTCGATCTGCAGACGCATGCCTTCGATCAGATCCAGTTCGAAGCCGATGCTCTTGGTGTCGGCAGACTCAGGCACCAGGTTCGGGTTGCCCTGTGAGCAGTTCGCAGTGAACGCCGCGAATGTCGTGAAGGGGTCAGACACGTTGGTCAGACCACAGGACTCGGGGGAGTTCAGCTGTGTCAGGCTCGGGGCCACGAACGAGGAGCCCATGCTGGCACGCACGGTCAGGAAGTCGAACGGGGTGTAGACCAGACCGTATTTCGGGTCAGTGGAAGCCTGGCCAGTGGAGTAGTCTTCGTTGCGCACGGCAGCCTGCAGTTCCAGGTTGTCGAGCAGCGGCAGAGACAGTTCCATGAACAGGGAGTCCACAGTGCGCTGGTCGCTGGTCGGGATCAGCCTGGTGCCGATGAACACGTCGCCGGTCAGGCTGTGCAGGCTCGGCATATTGTTGTAGCCGTCCTCGCGACGCTGGTAGCCGATCGCGGAAGCGATGGAGCCGCCGGGCAGTTCGAAGCCGCCGAGCGGCACTTCACCGTTCAGCACGAGGTCGAAGGTCTGCAGCTTGTCCTGATCGTTCACACGGTTGCTGGTCAGCACGGTGGAATCGGCGACGGCCTGGGTGTTCAGCACGGCCGGGCTGGTGGCCACGAAGGGGTTGAAGCAGGCTTCGCGATCCTTGATCACGTCGCAGTTCAGACCCTGAGCGATGGCGCTGAAGCTGAAGTTCGGGGCCAGGCTCTTGTCCTGCTGGAACGCGTAGACGTAGGTCGCATTGCCGCGCCAGTCTTCGAGGAAGGGCACGGCGAAGTCGGCCTTGAAGGTCTGACGGTAGCCACGGATGTAGGTGTCAGAGCCCAGGGAACCGTCGGAGTTCAGCTGTGACGGCAGCGTGCCCTGCTTGCCCCAGGGGCGCCAGGCAGAGAAACGCACGTCTTCATAGAACGGAATGCCGGTGGGGCGCACGATCACGTTGCCGGAGGCATCACGATCGGGCACGCCGTCATTGTTGGCATCCTGCGCGAACAGCGGAGTGCCGTTGGCGCTGACAGCGCGGAAGGGGTTGCCCGGCAGTTCGCCGCGGATCACCGGCAGTTCAGACACGCGGCCACCTGGGTTGGAGGCGGAGCCACGGTTGTAGGCGCGACGTGCGAAGAAGCTGGTCTGCGCGCCCCAGCTGAAATCAGGGCTGACGTCATAGGACAGGTTCAGGAAGGCAGTGCCGACGTCCTGGGCAGTGCGGTAGTCCCAGAATTCGCCGTAGTCATACCAGCAGCGCGTGGCATTCGGGGCGCCAGTGGCAGAGAGAGTCTGGGAGAACAGGAAGCCGTTCGGGTTCGCGCCTTGCTGAGTCGGGTCTTCACGAGTGGCGCCACAGCCCGGATCGGGACGTACGGCAGTCACGAGCGCGCCAGAGGCGGAACGACGCAGATTGCCGGCGGCATCGCGCAGGGGCACGGTGTAGTTGCCGGGGTTGGACGTGGAGGAAGAGGTCAGACCGGCGTTCATCTGGTCCGGACGATCACGCATGCGCAGCGTGCCGTTGGTGCGGAATTCAGCCGCGGCCACGATGTTCAGGCCGTTCCACTCGGTGCCGGCCAGTGCGCTGATCATGGTGTCCTTGTAGTCACCACGGTCGTCGCCCTGCTGATACAGCTCGATCTTGGCGCCGTCATAGGAGCTGCGCGGCACGAAGTTCACCACGCCGGCTACCGCCTGGCTGCCGTACAGTGCCGCCGCACCGTCAGTCACCACGTCCAGACGCTCCAGAGCGATCTGCGGAACGAAGGTGTTGACGTTGGTGCCAATCACACGCATGCCGTCCACGAGGTTCAGAGTTGCACCGGTGCCCAGACCACGCAGGTTCACGGCGATGGAAGTGCTGGAAGTACCAGTCAGAGAGTTCTGCGTAGTCGGAGAGCCTTGGTTGAAGCTCATGTTGGCGACCACATCACCCAGGCTGGGTGTGCCCTGCATGGCGATGTCTTCTGCCCCGATCTGAGTGACCGGAGATGCGGCACGGAATCCTTCCGTGCGACGAATGAATGAGCCGGTAACGACGACTTCTTCTACTTCTGGCGCCTGCGCAAGCGCGGAGCCACTGATTTGCAGCAAGGAAATGGAAATGGCTGCACACAGGAGTTTCTTCTGTGGGTATTGACGGTTCAACTTCATATGACGACCTCTAAGGTTTTAATTTGGCCACCCAACAACAGCTCCACCAAAACCGGACAAACTGGTGGTGTCGGGGGGTCGTTTCGAACAGAGGAATTGGCAATGGAAAAAACCGACCCGCGCATGTGTACTCCATGGCAGTGCGGTTTCTGGCACGATGTTTTGCGCCGACAGTACTTCTTCGCCCTGGTCGGTTTTACTCTCCCTCGCGATGACAGGCCCGTGAGCCAGCCATCACGGGCGCCGACTATATCACCCGAGAAGCCGGTGTAAAGAGGAAGGGGGGAAGAGCGACATAGAAAATTGCAAAAAGTTCCATGTCTCTGACATTGATCAAGGAGAAAGGGGAGCAGGAGTCACTCAACACAGAGGCAGATGTATTTCTTTTCCAGATAGTCGTCGAGCCCGTATTTCGAGCCTTCGCGGCCGAGTCCCGACGCCTTGATGCCACCAAAGGGCGCAAGCTCTGTGGAGATCACGCCCGTATTGACACCGACCATCCCGCACTGCAGCGCTTCGCTGACGCGGAAGACGCGCCCCACGTCCCGCGTATACACATACGCCGCGAGACCGAAGGCTGTGTCATTGGCACAGGCGAGCACTTCGGCTTCCGTGTCAAAGCGCAGCAGCGCCGCCACCGGGCCGAAGGTTTCCTCGCGCGTGAGCAGCGCGTGCTGCGGCACATCGCGCAGCACGGTGGGCTGGAAGAAGTGTCCTCCCAAACTGTGGGACGTGCCCCCCGTGGTCACCACGGCACCGTGAGCCAGCGCGTCATCGACATGCTGCTGCACCTTGCGCACCGCCGCCGCATTGATCAAGGGGCCCGTGCTCACACCCTGCGCCAGTCCGTTGCCCGGCACCAGCGCCCGCACGGCCTCGGTGAGCCGTGCGGTGAAGGCCTCGTAGAGGCCGTCCTGTACATAGAAGCGATTGGCGCATACACAGGTCTGGCCGTTGTTGCGGAATTTCGCCACCAGCGCCCCCTGCACGGCGGCCTCGAGATCGGCATCATCGAACACGATGAAAGGGGCGTTGCCGCCCAGCTCCAGGGTGACTTTCTTGATGTCCGGCGCACACTTGGCCAGCAGCTGGCGACCAACCTCGGTGGAACCGGTGAAGGAGAGCTTGCGCACGGCCGGGTTGCTGCAGAGCTCGTCCCCCATGGCGGCTGCCTCGCCGGTCAGCACATTGAGCACGCCGGGCGGGATGCCAGCCTGTTCGGCGAGCACCATGAGCGCCAGTGCCGAGAACGGCGTCTGGGAGGCCGGCCGGGCCACCATGGTGCAGCCGACCGCCAGCGCAGCCCCGGCCTTGCGGGTGAGCATGGCGGCAGGGAAATTCCACGGAGTGATGGCGGCGGTGACGCCCACCGGCTGGCGGATCACCAGCAGGCGCTTGTCGGCCTGATGGGCCGGGATGACATCGCCATAGGCGCGCTTGCCCTCTTCCGCGAACCATTCGATGTAGGAGGCCGCGTAGGCGATCTCGCCCCGCGCTTCGGCCAGCGGCTTGCCCTGCTCCAGGGTCATGAGCCGGGCAAGATCGTCCTGATGATGCAGGATCAGCTCGAACCAGCGGCGCAGCAGCGCGGCACGGGCAGCGGCGGTGAGCGCGCTCCAGGAAGGCAGCGCGCGCTCGGCGGCGGCAATGGCACGTCGCGTCTCGTCAGCACCCATGCGGGGCACCTGACCGAGCAGACGACCATCGGCGGGATTGTGCACGGCCTGCGTGGCACCACTGTCGGCGCCGACCCACTGGCCGTCGATGCAGGCCTGCTGGCGGAACAGCGTGCGCTCCTTCAGCACAGGCTCTGCGGACGCCATGCGGCTCACTGCTCCTGGCTGCGGTCGATGAAACCGTCGCGATTGGGCATCTGCACCTGCGGCAGGTTGGCGCTGTCCAGCACCGTGTCCTCGGCCACGATGCCGCTCAGATGCAGCACATAGGCCACCACCTGATAGACCTCGGTGTCACTGAGAGACTTGGGTGCCGTGGGCGGCATGGCCCGGCGCACATAGTCGAACAGCGTGCTGGCATGCGGCCAGTAGCTGCCCACGGTCATCAGCACGGGCGTGCCCGTCAAGCTGCCTCCCGCGAGTGCCGGCACGCCCTGGGTGCCCTCGCCCTGGGCGCCATGACAGACGGCACACTGGGCGTCATAGACGGCCTTGCCCTGGGCGGCGGTGCCGGAACCGGCTGGCAGCCCGCTGCCATCGGGCAGCACGATCAGGTCGATGCCCGCCAGCTGTTCGGCAGTGACTGGCTGGCCCAGCCCGGGGCCGTCGGCCGCGAACGTCAGTCCCGCCACACTCAGACTCAGGGCCGCGAGGCCGGCCTTGCTCAAGGCACGCAGATCAGGCGTAAACATTCTTCACCTCGCCCTGGGCAGACACGGCCCAGCTCTGAATGCCATTGAAGTGGTAGCGGTTGGCCGGGCTGTAGGTGTTCAGGAACACGTCCCGCGTGGGCTGGACATTGCCGGCCGAATCGGTGGCCCGGCTCTGCAGCACGGCGGGGGCTCCCTCCCACAGCCAGGGCAGCCGGAATCGTGTGAGCGCCAGCGGCCGCGACTCACCGTCGATGTGGGCGTCGGCCCAGGTGCTGCCGCCATCGGCGGACACTTCCACGCGGCGGATGGACCCACGGCCGGACCAGGCCAGGCCGGTGATCTCGTGCACGCCCTGACGGCGCAGGGCCATCTGGCCCGAAGGCGAGGTGATGACCGACTTGGTGCCCATGGGGAAGGTGAACTGCAGCGCCTTGCCGTCGGGCAACAGCTCCGTGTAGCGCGAGGTCTCGTCCTTGAAATTCGCCGGCATGCTCGCGAGCTTGATCAGCGACAGCCATTTCACGCTGACATTGCCCTCCCAGCCCGGCACGAACAGCCGCATGGGATAGCCCTGCTCGGGGCGGATGGGCTCACCGTTCTGATACAGCGCGATGAAGACGTCGCGCAGCGCCTTGTCCAGGGGAATCGAGCGGCCCATGCTGGCCCCGTCGGCGCCTGTCGAGGTGACCCAGGTGGCCTCGGGCAGCACGCCCGCCTCATCCAGCAGCGTGGACAGGCGCACACCCGTCCATTCTGCACAGGAGAGCAGGCCGTGCAGGCCGCCGACACTGGTGTCCGCCGCCGTCGGTCCGGCCGCGCCGCCACTGTTGCCGGAACACTCCAGAAACAGGATGCGGCTCTCCATCGGGTAGGCCAGCAGATCTTCGTAGCTGAACACCAGGGGCTGGCGTACCAGACCGCCAATGGCCAGGCGGTGCTGGGCAGGGTCGATGTCGGGGATGCCGGAGTGGTGCCGTTCGAAATGCAGGCTGTTGGGCGTGATGATGCCCTGCAGCAGATGCAGCGGCGTGCGCGAGGCACCGCCGCCCGGCAGGGTCGCGCTCGGCGGCGGCGCCAGGCGCTTGATGTGGCCGGCGAAGCTCGACGGATTGCCGTACTCCGACGGACCGCGCCCCGGGGTGCGGGACCAGGCGGGCATGGTCAGGGCCGGGCCATCGGCAGCCAGGACGCTCTCGGCGACCATGGCGCCGGCGCCCGCCAGGCTCAGGCCCAGCAGATGTCGGCGGCTCAGCAGGCCGTTGCCTGCCACTCTTTCCAGCGCAATTGCGTGGTTGTTCTTGTTGTTGTCATTCATGGCAGGGTTACCGGAATTTGTCTTGATGGAAGGTTTGCTGCTACTGTTCTGGCTCTGTTCAAAGCTGGCAGAAAGCCTAAATGTTTGATGTGTCAAAAGCCATAGCAGGTGCCGCGCTGGTACTGTGCAGCCAGGGCGTGACTGCCCAGGATGCACGGCCGGCGGAAGTCCTCATCGACATGCTGCACTGGGAAGAACGCATCCTCTCCTCCAACACCGAATACCGCGGCGTGATCGTCGATGGCGAACGCGTGGTGCGGGCCCGGGCCGACGGCACGGCCAGCGCGCTGTACCAGCGCCGACGCATCAACCTGGAGCGCACACCCTATCTGCAGTGGCGCTGGCGCATCGACAACACCCTGGGCCCCACCCACCCCGAACTGTCTCGCAACGGGGATGACTTCCCCGCCCGACTCTACGTCATGCGCACTGGCGGCCTGCAGTTCTGGCAGTCGCGCGTGCTGATCTATGTCTGGGCCAGCAATCAGCCCACCGGCAGCCACTGGATAAGCCCGATCGCCGGCAGCAACACCCGCATGTTCGCGGTGGACTCGGGCGACGCCCTGGCCGGGCAGTGGCGCACCCACTCCCGCGATGTGCGGGCCGACTGGCTGGCCGCCTTCGGCGAGGAACTCGATCGCGTGGATGCCGTCGCCATCATGACGGACGCCGACAACAGTGAGAGCTTCCTGCAGGCCTGGTATGCCGACATTCTCTTCAGTGCCCGGCCGCTGGCCGCCGGCGCTCCCCAGACCGGTGCCGCCGCACCGGCCGACCGGGACTGATCGTCCCCCCTGTTCAGGAGTCCCCACGTGGCCACCATTACGTTTCACGGCGCAGCCCAGGAAGTCACCGGCTCGTGCCATCTGCTCGAATCCCCCGCACTGGGCCGCGTGCTCCTGGACTGTGGCGTGCGCCAGGGCGGCGATGCCTTGAATCGCGTGCAGGACGAAGGCTTCCCCTTCGAGCCCGCCAGCATCGACGCCGTCATCCTGTCCCATGTGCATCTGGACCACTCCGGTCTGCTGCCAAGCCTGGTGCACCAGGGCTTCAACGGGCCCATCCTGTGCACCGATTCCAGCCGCGGCCTGCTGCGCATCCTGCTGGAAGACGCCGCCGGGCTGTATCAGCGTGACCTGGAACACGAGAACCTGCGCCGCGCGCGCAGCGGCCGCGAGCTGCTGGAGGCCGAGTACGACGACGACGATGTGCGCAAGGTGCTGCAGCTGTGCCAGACCACCCCGTACGACACGCCGGTGCCGGTGGGCAGCAACGCGGTGCTCACCTTCCACGATGCGGGCCACATCCTCGGCTCGGCCATCGTCGAACTGGTGCTGACCGAGAAAGGCCAGCAGCGCCGCCTGGTGTTCTCGGGCGATCTGGGCAAGTCCAATTCCGTGCTGATGAATGACCCGGCCATCCTGCACAAGGCCGATGTCGTGCTGATGGAAGGCACCTATGGCGACCGCGACCACCGCTCCCTGGATGCCAGCCTGGAGCAGCTCGAGACCATCCTGCACGAGACCTGGGCGCGCGGCGGCAATGTGATGATCCCGGCCTTCGCCGTGGGCCGCTCCCAGGAAGTGCTCTACCACCTCGGCTGCCTCTACCACGCCGGCCGGCTCGACCCGTGGCAGGTGTTCCTCGACAGCCCCATGGCCATCGAGGTCACCGAGGTCTATGACCGCTGGCTGAAACAGCTCGACAGCAAGGACATCCGCTGCCTGGACCAGGCCGGCCGTGACTCGTTGGCCGACTTCCTGCCCACCCTGCAGCTGACCAGTGGCACCGACGCCTCCATGGCCATCAACAAGATCAAGCAGGGCGCCATCATCATCGCCGGCAGTGGCATGTGCACCGGCGGCCGCATCCGTCACCACTTCAAGCATCGGCTGTGGCGCGAGCAGAACACGGTGCTGTTCATCGGCTTTCAGGCCAAGGGCACGCTGGGCCGGCTGCTGGTGGATGGCATGAAGAAGGTGCGCCTGTTCGGCGACGAATACCTGGTGCGCGCCCGCATCGAGACCCTGGGCGGCTTCTCGGCCCATGCCGGGCAGAGCGAGCTGCTCGACTGGGCGAAGCAGTTCAAGACGAACCCCCGCTTCCTGCTGGTGCATGGTGAGGCCCAGGCGCTGGAGGCACTGTCGCAGAAACTGTGGACAGACTGCGGCATCCGCAGCGAGATCCCGGCGCGGGGCAGCACCATTGCCTTCTGAACCGCGGCGCGTCCTCAGACGCCCAGCGCGCGCAGACCCTCCGCCAGCAACGGCGCCAGATCGATCTGCTCGCCCGGCCCCGGGATGCTGTTGCAGGTCACCACTCGCAGCCCTGCCGCCAGCATCTCCTCGTGCGCCCCTTCTGCGAAGAGGCCGTGCACGCCGATGCACAGCGGGGCGCACAGGCCCGCGGCCTGCAGATGCTGCGCCGCCTGCTGCATGGTGCGACCAGTGCTGATGATGTCGTCCACCAGCACCGGCGTGTGCTGGCGATACGCCTCGACATGCGGCAGAGACACCTGCACGTCGCGGTCCCCGAAACGCTCCTTGGTGAGCACCTCGTACGGGCAGGCGGCCGCCTCGGCGACCCGCGCGGCCCATTGCTCGGATTCCCCGTCCGGCCCGATCACTACCGGCTTGTCCACATGGGCACGCAGCCAGTCGGCGATCGGCCGCACGGCCGTCATGGCCAGCGCCGGAATGCTGTAGACCTCGCGCAGGGCATGAATGCGGTGCAGATGCGGGTCCACCGTCAGCAGCCAGTCCACCTGCGAGCTCAGCAGCCGGGCGAAGTAGCGGGCGCTGATGCCCTCGCCTTCCACGAAGCGCTTGTCCTGGCGCATATAGGCCAGATAGGGTGCGATGATGCCCACGCGCCGTGCGCCCAGGTCCCGCAGAGTGGCCACCAGCAGCAGCAATGGCAGAGTCTTCTCGTCGGGGTGATGCAGCTGACACAGGATGGCCACGTCCGCCCCGCGCACATCGTCCAGCACGCGGATATAGGTCTCGCCGTCCGGAAACTGCCGCAGGGTCAGCGCGCCCGGACTCATGCCCGTCAGCGGTGCCAGCGCGGCGCCCAGCGCCTGCTGATCGGCCAGCACGTAAAGCAGGCGCTTCATACCACTTCCTCCTCGATGCGCAGCACTTCCGGATGGCTGCGGTAGAAATCCAGCGCGTATTCCAGCTCGCCTGCCGCCTCGGCGTGCAGGGTCATGAGCGGCTGCCCGGCCTCGACCCGATCGCCCAGGCGCACATGCAGGTCCAGCCCCGCCGCCGGTGCCGTGGGGGCCCCCGCGAGGCTCGCCAGGCGCGAGATCACCCGGTTGTTGAACAAGGCCACGATGCCGGCGCGCGGCGCCAGGATCGGATATTGATGCGCCGCCACGGGCGGCGTCTTCAGGCCGCCCTGGGCCTCGCAGATTGCCAGGAACTTGCGCCAGGCCGCCCCGCTTTCCAGTGTGGTGGTGGCCAGCGCCAGCCCGGCGCGCGGCGCACAGGCACCGCCCAGTTCCAGCAGGGCGGCGGCCACGGTCAGGGCGCGTTGGCGCAGATCCAGCGGCGCCCCTGCCCGGCCCTGCAGCACGGCCAGCACGTCGCGGGCCTCCAGGGCCGGACCGACCCCGCAACCCACGGGCTGGGTGCCGTCGCTGTGCAGGGTCTTCACCTGCAGGCCGAGAGCCTCGCCAGTGCGGGTGAGCAGATTGCCCAGGCGTTGGGCCAGCGCCTGACTGCGCACCTTGGCCGTGGGTCCCACGGGAATGTCGATGAGCACATGGGTCGAACCCGCCGCGATCTTCTTGGAGATCACCGAGGCCACCAGCTGCCCCTCGCTGTCCAGATCCAGCGCACGCTCCACTCGGATGATGATGTCATCGGTAGGACTGAGCGCCACCGATCCGCCCCAGGCCAGACAGGCGCCTTCCTTTTCCACCACCGCCCGCATGGCCTCGAAGCTGAGCGTGACATTGGTGAGCGTCTCCATGGTGTCCGCGGTGCCGGCCGGCGAGGTGATGGCGCGCGAGGAGGTCTTCGGCATCAACAGGCCGTTGGCGGCCACGATGGCCACCACGATGGGCGTGGTGCGATTGCCCGGCAGACCGCCCACGCAATGCTTGTCCAGCACCTGCACGCCCTTGCCCCAGTCGAAGCGCTGCCCGCATTCCACCATGGCCTGGGTGATGGCGATGGTCTCGGGCAGGCTCAGGCTGGTGGAGGCGCAGGCGGTGACATAGGCCGCCAGCTGGATGTCGGAATAACGCTCCTGGCTGATGTCGTTGATGATGGCGCGCGCCCCGTCCAGGCTGATGGGCTTGCCATAGAGCTTGCCGCGCACATGGGACATGGATTCCACCGGCGGCGCATGCTTGAAGCGCGCCTTGTCGCCCTCCTGCGCCCCCAGCAGCAGCCAGGCACTCTCGCTCAGGGCCGCCTTCTGGTGACTAAGGAAATCCCCGCGCACGATGTTGAGTGTGGCGATGATGCTGCGCTCACCCACACAGACCCGCACCCGGCTCTGCGCGGAAAAACCCTCGGAGCGACAGACATGGCAGTCCTCGCGCATGTAGACCACGGCTTCCTGGTGGGTGTCGATGCCCGCTCGGGTGAGAAACAGAAAGCTTTCGTCCGCCGCGTCGGTGGCTGGCGTGCACGCGATCATCAGCGCGCCTCCAGCAGGCCCAGGGCGGCCGCCACGATCTGCGCGGCACTCTGTCCGTTGGCCAGCTGCATGCCGGCCACATCCAGCGTGCCGCCGCGATTGCGATACCCCAGGAACAGGCTGTCGCGCACACCGGTGTCCAGGCGCCGCAGCACGCCGGTCATCACCTCGGCGCGGGTATGGCACACGAACAGTCGCTTGCGCACCGGCGGAATGATGGCGGCGATATCGGCGTCGGCGTGCACATAGACCGCCTCGCGGGCATCGCGCGGCAGGCGGAAGCGCCCCGGCTCCACCAGGGCCACCACCGAGCAGCGCAGGCCCTGCGCTTGCAGCGTCTGCACGGCGTCCAGCGCCGCCTGCAGCTGGCAGGCTCCCAGCGCCAGCAGCTGCAGGTCGGCGTGCTCCTCGTGCTGCAGCACCAGGGCGCCATCGCGCACCGCCTGAGCGGCCTGGGCTGCACTGCAGCGCTGCGGGGTCACGCTCTTGGCTGCGACCACGGTGGCCACCCGGCCGCGGCTGCCCATCAAGGCACGCAGCACGGCCACGGCACTGTGGGCATCGAAAGGGAAGTACACCGGCGCCACATCGGTCATCTCGCCCAGCCAGGCCTCGCACAGCGTCGGGTCCTGATGCGACTGCTCGTTCTTGCCGTTCTCCCAGGTGTGGGAGCTGACCAGCACCGGCACCGACACCCAGGGCACTTCCCGGCCGGCCTCCAGCGCATGGCGCACGAAGATCACTTCCTGACGCATGGCGCCCAGCATCTTCACCGCGAAGGCCTCGTAACTCACCGCCAGATTCAGGCCCTGCTTGTTCGCCAGCGCGGCACTGATGACGGCTTCCTCGTTGAGTGCCGTGATCACGCTGCCCTGCAGCGATTCGGCCACGCCTTTCTCGGGCGACGTGACCCGGTGCTGCAGCAGGTCGAGCGTCTTGTTCATGCGGTTGCTGCGCATTTCATCGGGATTTCCCACGCGAACACGCATGCCGGGGTTGGCAAGTGCCAGTTCGCACACCCACTCGTCGATGGCTGCCATGGGTGCCATCGACTGCTGCGCGGGCAGCTCGCGCGGGGCTGGCAGCACGGGCGAAGGCACCACGAGACGACGCAGACAGTGATCGCGTTCCAGAACCCGGTGCTGGGCCGCGTGGGTCTGCAGCGTGGCGATGGCGTCCTGCAGTTCGTCGAATGGCACATGCAGCAGGGCACAGCCCTCGTTGAACAGTTCGCGGGTGCGCAGGTCTTGCGCCCCGCTGCCGGGCAGCGGCAGATTGTGGGCGGCATTGGTCCCGGCCCCCGGGAAGCCGTAACCCTTGACGGTCTCGGCGATGGCATAGGGCAAGCGCACCGGATAGCTCGCGCGGCCGGCGCGGATGGCCTCGTGCTGCTGCTGCAGGCGCTCGCCCATGTGCAGGATGGCCCAGGCGAAGGCGGCCGGATCGCGACCGTCGATGTCCACCGGCTCGAAGCCGTTGAGCTGCAGATGCTCGCGGAACCAGTGCACGCCGCCGGACTGGGACATGGTGGTGCGCTGATCGATGCGCCGACCATTGGCGATCATCACGGGCATCACCAGCCCGGTGTCCTCCCCCCGCCACCAACGCGCCGCCCAGTCGCTGCCGCGCTGCTCCTCGAAGGCACCGTCACTGAGGAAACTCACCAGCTCCTGCCCCGGCAACGGCATGTGCACGTATTGCAGCCCGGCGAAACCCAGATAGCCGCCTTCGCTGATGCCGCCGGCGGTGTGCACGTTGACGTGACTGCCCAGCGGGGCGGCCGGCCGGCCGTCGGGCGTGATGGCATAGCTGTAGAAGTCCTGACAGAGCCGGCTCAGGCCCTCGTCGCTCAGGGGATAACGCTCCTGCTGCTCCGGCTCCAGATTGCGAGTCAGCAGATTGACGGCGTCGATGGCCGCCACGCAGTGCCCCTGCCCCATCATCCAGGCCCGGGTCTTGCCCGACAGGGCATTGGCCAGCAGATAGCCGACATAGGCGGGCACCATGTTGAGCGCCCCGCCGGTGTGTCCCTCGGGGACTTCCTTGAAATCCGGTGCCGTCATGGCGCGGCCATCCAGCCACACCTGCCGGGCATAGGTCATGTGCGCGGTCAGCCACAGGCCCATGCTGCACAACCGGTCGGCGGCGGCGAACAGGCGCCAGGCCTGCTGCGCGGGACACTGCCCCGTGCTGTCCAGATAGTCCACCAGGGCGCTCACCCGCTCGCGGGTGTCCTCGCGGTGCTGGATCACGCCGAGTCCGCCTTGCCAGGCCTGCTGTGCGTCATGCATGGAAAGTCTCCTGTGTAGTCGTGTCATTCGCGAAACCGTGCATGGCGGCAAACTGCCTGAACATCTCGGCCATTTCATTGACGGGGGTCAAGTGCAGGGCAACGGCGCTGCCGGGCACCTCGAGCGCACAGCGCCCCTCGGCCCCGGCATTGCGCTGGGCATCGAGCGCAATGCCGAACACCGCCATGTCCTCCAGGATGCGCGCACGCACCACGCTCTGGTGCTCGCACACACCGCCGCCGATGCACAGCGCATCCAGCCCGCCCAGCACCGCCACGGCCGCGCCGATGGCCTTGCGGATCTGCCAGACATAATGCGCCAGCGCCTGCTGCGCCTGGGGGCTGGCGTCGGCCAGCAGGGCGCGCATGTCGCCGGCGCCGGGCGCCATGGCGGCCAGTCCGGAGGCGTGCTGCAGCACCTCGTGCAGAGCCGTGACACTCACGCCTTCCTGCTGCAGCAGATGCAGCAGGATGCCGGGGTCCAGCGAGCCACTGCGGGTGGCCATCACCAGACCTTCCAGCGGCGTGAAGCCCATGCTGGTATCGACGACGCGGTCGTCTTTCCAGGCTGTGAGCGAGCAGCCGCCCCCCAGATGCAGGGTGATCAGGCGCTGCGGCCCGGCGCTGCCGTCAGACGGCTGCACCTGCCGCCACTGATGGCGATGGGCCAGGCCATGGAAACCATAGCGGCGAATGGGCCAGCGCGGCGACAGGCTCGCAGGCAGGGCATAGCGCGCCGCCACCTCGGGCAGCGCCGCATAGAGCCCCGAATCGAACACGGCCCATTGCGGCACGGCCGGCCAGCAGGCCTGCACGACATCGGCCAGGGCCAGAGCCAGGGGATTGTGCAAGGGGGCGAGCGGTGCCCAGTGGGCGATGCGCGCACTCGTGGCGGCGTCCAGTGGCAGCGGCACTTCCTGCACGGCACCGGCATGGACGATGCGTTGCAGCACGGCCAGCGGCGGGCACGGCAGGGCGGCCAGCAGCGTTCGCAGTTGCGCTGTCAGCACGGCGGCACAGCCTTCCAGCCGTTGCTCCCAGAGCACGACCCCTTGCCTTGACCAGGCGGCCAGCTTGAGGCTCGTGCTGCCGGCATTGAGCAGCAGCACACTGTCAGCGAACGTGGTCGGTGTCATGCCCTCACAACTCCCGTACAGCAATGCCATCCAGCACCAGATCGGACGGAAACACCACCACCTGCTCGCCCTCGGCGAGCCCCGCCAGCACCTCGGCCTGCGCGCTGTTGCGCCGCCCGATCTGCACCTCGCGCAGCTGCACGCGGCCCTCGACCACCGCGAACACCTGCCACTGCCCGGTGCGGCGGAACAGCGCACTCATGGGCACGCTCAGCACCGCCTTGGCCTCGTCCACCACGATGGCGGCCTCGATGCGGTACTCAGCGCCCAGACCGGGATTCGGACTGACGAACTCGCCGATGACATTGACCCGCTGCTCCTCCACGCCCAGCGCCGAGAACTTGGTGAAGGCCTGGGGTTCGACATAGCGCACCACGCCCTCCAGGGCCTGCTCGCCGCCCCAGCCGCTGACGAGCATGCGGTCGCCCGGACGCACCTGCACCGCTTCCTGGGTCAGCAGGTCGACCACCAGCTCCAGGGCATCGCCATTGCTGATCTGGAACAGCGGCGTGCCGGCGGATACCACGCGCTCACTCTTCTCGAACACGCGCTGCACCGTGCCGGCCGCCGGGGCCAGCACGTCCAGGATGCCGGCATCGGCCTGGCTGCCCAAGCGCTGCGAACGGGCACTCTCGCGCTCGGCGGCCGCGGCCTGCAGGGCGGCACGGGCATTGGCCTCGCGCGCCTGCGCAGCCGCCGCGATCTGGGCATAGGCCTCGCGCTCCTCGCGGGCGATCAGGCCCTGCGTGAACAGCGTCTCGCGGCGCTGCGCTTCCTGCCGGGCACGGGCGCTGGCACTGCCGGCCTCTTCCAGGGCTGCCGCCGCCACGCGCTCGCGGGCCTCGGCGGCGCCTTCGGCCGCTTCCAGCACGGCGGCGGTGCGACGGTCATTCGGGGCGATGGCAATGCTGGCCACGATCTGTCCGGCGCTCACCCGATCCCCTTCGACGAGGGCGGTGCGCAGCAACTGGCCGGTCACCGGCGCGGCCACGGTGTAGGGTTCCCGGGCGCGGGTGCGACCCTGTTCCTCGACGGTGACGAGCAGCGCAGACTGGCCGACCACCGCGGTTTCCACAGCCAGCGGCGCCGGCTGCGCCGACCAGACGGCCAGGCCCACCAGGGCCACGGCGGCCAGGGCCAGCAGCAGCGAGGTGCCGATGCGGCCGGCACTGGGCGGGAGGTGCCGGAATAAGGTGCTTGTGCTGCGCGTCTTCACGTCATTCAACCTCGTTCATTCTCTGGTCTTGAGTACACTGATCAGGTCCATGCTGTCCAGCCTGCGGCGCACGGCCAGCGCACTGAGCGCAGCGGCCAGCACCGTCACCAGGGCGGCGCTCAGGAAGGTCTGGGCGGTGATCACATAGGGAATCCGGAAGGTGTCCGTCTGCAGACTCGACACCATCAGCCAGGCCAGGGCATAGCCGATCACCCCGCCCAGGGGAATCGCGAACAGCGTCACCAGCCCCTGCTCGCCCAGCAACAGCACGGCGACCTCGCGGCGGTGGAAACCCATCACCCGCAGGCTGGCCAGTTCGCGGCCGCGCTCTGACAGGGCGATGCGCGCGCCGTTGTAGATCACGCCGACGGCGATCACGCTGGCAAAGCCCACCAGAAAGCCCACGGAAATGAAGATGTTGCGGGCCATCTCGCGTTCGAAGGAGGCGAGCATGGACACGGGCGAGGCCACGCCCGCCACGGCCGGCACCTGCTTGAGTTCCCGATAGAGCGTCTGTTGCTGCGAACTGATCACGCCGAGATAGGCGCCGGAGATGACATCCTGCTCCCCGCTCAGCCGGTGCAGCGCCGGCAGCGCCATGTAGGCCGAGACGCCCAGGAAGTCGTCGACGATGCCCACCACCGGCGCCGAGGTGGTCTGCCGCCGCCCTTCCAGCATTTCCACGGTGAGCGCATCGCCCACCTGCACGTGCAGCCGCTCGGCCAGAATGCGGCTCAGCACCAGGCCCTCGGCGGGCAGACGCTGCACCCGGCCGCCGGCGGTCACGATGCGCCGCAGTTCGCCGTCCGGCTCCATGCCCTGGATGGCCGTCTCGCGGCTGTAGTGCCCATGGCGCAGTCGGGCCGGCGCGATGCGGTAGGTCTCCACCCGGGTCACCCCGTCGAGACGCGCGAGTTCGTGACGGGCCTCGCCGCCGACGTTCTGCAGGAAGGACACGGTGAGGTCCTCGCGCTGGATCTGGCGGAACTGCAGGTCGATCATGTGCAGCACACCGTCATACATGAAGAGGCCGATGATCAGGATGGCCGTGGAGAACGCCACGCCCAGCGAGGAGAAAAAGGCCTGCAGCGGCTTGCGCTCGACATTGCGCAGGATCATGCGTCCCGCCGAGGGCAGCAGCCGGCCCAGGCCCAGACGCTCGAAAGGCCCGGGCTCGAAGCGTGCCGGCGGCTCCGGCCGCATGGCCTCGGCCGGCGGCAGGGCCACCGCCTTGCGCACGGCGCCAAGCGCGCCGCTGCAGGCGCCGGCCACGCTCACGCCCAGGGCCAGCAGCAACAGTGCCGGGCTCAGCCGGTATTCCAGCCCAGGCAAGTCGAAGTACTGCCGATAGATGCCGATGTAGGCGCCGCCGAGGTACCAGCCCCCCACGGTGCCGATGGCCGCCCCCACCAGGACGGCGACGACGGCGAACAGCAGGAAGTGGCGGCCCACCTCCCAGTCGCGGTAGCCGAAGGCCTTGAGCACGGCAATCTCGCCGCGCTGGGTGGTGATCAGCCGCCCCAGCACCAGATGCAGCAGGAACACCGCCACTCCCAGGAAGATCGCCGGCATGGCCGTGCCCATCACCCGGTTCTGGTCCAGCTCGCCCTGCAGCATCATGTGCGAGGCTTGATCCCGCCGCGGGTAGGCGCCGAAGCCGCCATAGGGCGCCAGCACCTCGTTGAGGCGCGCGATCACCTCCAGTTCGTTCGCGCCCGGGGCCAGCTTGACGAAGGCCTCGTTGAAGGCGCCGTCCATGTCATAGGCCGGCCCCAGGGCACGTCGCCCCATCCAGAGGATGCCGTAACGCTCGTCCTCGGGCAGCAGCGAGCCGGGCGGCACGGCATAGGAGTGTTCGGGCGAGATGGCCATGCCCACCACCTCCAGGGTGCGGGCGCGACCGTTGATGATGGCGCGCAGGGTGTCGCCCGGCTGCAGGCCGCGCGCCAGGGCGAACTTCTCGCTGATCACCACTTCGTCCGGGGCGCCGGGGGCCACCAGGCGCCCGCGCGTCAGCAGGATGTCATTGAGCGCGGGGCGCGCGGTTTCGGGAATCGAGACGAAGCGCCCTTGGGCCGGGGCGTCGACGCCCTCCAGATCCAGCGTGGCCAGCAGGCTCACGCGCACATCGGCCAGGGCCACCCCCGGAATGCTCTCGATCTGCTCGAGCACGGCGTCAGGTGCGCGGCGCAGCGACGTCCAGACGTCGGCGAAGCGCATCTGGTTGTAATAGCGCTGTTGGGCGTCGACCAGCGCCTCGTAACTGCCGCGCATGGTCACCACCGTCATGATGCCGGTGGCCACCACCAAGGCGATGGACAGCAACTGTCCCTTCATGTGCCAGCACTCGCGCAGCAACTTGCGGTGCAGGGCCGGCAGGCGCAGACGAGCGGCGAACGTGGCGACGCGGCTCACCATTCGATGTGCTCCACGGCCATGCGCGCGGGGTTGCGCATCCGCTCCACGATCTCGCCGCTGCTCATGCGCACCACGCTGTCGCCCATGGCGCCGATGGCGGCGTTGTGGGTGATGATGGCCGTGCTGGTGCCCGTCTCGCGGTTCACCTGTTCCAGCACCCCCAGCACCAGCCGGCCCGTGCGGGCATCCAGCGCACCGGTGGGTTCGTCACAGAGCAGGATCTGGGGGCGCTTGGCGATGGCGCGGGCGATGGCCACGCGCTGCTGCTCGCCGCCGGAGAGCTGGGCCGGAAAGTGATTCATGCGGGATTCCAGGCCGACCAGCGCGAGGGCGTCCTCGGGGCGCATGGGCGAGCGGGCAATATCGGTGACTAGAGCGACGTTCTCGCGGGCGGTGAGGCTGGAGATGAGGTTGTAGAACTGGAACACGAAACCGACATGATCGCGCCGGTACTGCGTCAGCTCATGAGCACCGGCCGTGCTCAGGCACTGCTCCCGGAAGTGCAGGCTGCCACTGCTGGCGACATCGAGCCCGCCGAGAATGTTGAGCAGGGTGGACTTGCCGCTGCCCGAGGCGCCCAGCAACACGAGCAGCTCGCCGGCATGCAGATCGAGACTGACATCACGCAGCGCCTCCACCACCACTTCGCCCATTTCGTAGCGCTTGCACAGATGCTGCGCCCTGAGCACCGGTTGGCCAGGAAGAGATGTGGGCTGTAGCGCCATGACGAACCTGTCTGCTGAAAAACCTGCCCGGAGTGTACTCCCTTGCCGTGACACGACCAACCGGCGAGAATGCCGCCGAACCCATCGCGCCGGACCGGCTGCAGCCCGGACCACCCGGCCTTTTCCGAGGACTCGATCATGCCAGCGCCCTTTCGCCCTATCGCCACTCTTGCGTCCCTTGGCGTCGCTGCCGCTCTCGTGCTGGGCGCCGGCCCGGCCCTGTCGCAGCTGCCCGTGGACATCCCCGGCCCGACAGAGGTGCAGCCGCCCTTCGCGCTGGATTTCAATCAGCCCATGCCCACCGGCATCGCGCCGGAGCTGACAGCCGAGGCGCAGTCCATCGTGCAGCAGTTCGTCGGCACGCTGCTGCCCACGCTGCAACTGGCCATCGCCGCTGGCGGCCCGGTCAATGCCATCGAAGTATGCGCCGTGGAAGCGCCTGCCATCGCAGCGCGCCTCAGCGAACAGACCGGCTGGGATGTCTCCCGCGTCAGTCTCAAGGCCCGCAATGACAGCCTTGCCGCGCCGGACACCTGGGAAACCGTCATCCTGAGCCAGTACGACCAGCGCCATCGTGGCGGCGAGTCGGGCGCCGACATGAACACGGCCGAAATGGTGAGCGGCCAGTTCCGCTACATGCAGGCACAGCCCGCCGCCCCGCTGTGCCTGACCTGTCATGGCACGGCCATCAGCGACGACGTGAAGAGTGTGTTGCAGCAGCGTTACCCGAACGACAAGGCCACGGGCTATGTGGGAGGACAGATCCGCGGGGCGATCAGCCTGATCAAGAAGCTCTGAAGGCGCACGCACCTGCCTTGCCGCTGAGGCCGCCTGCGCTCGGCGACAAAACAAAAAGGGGAGTACTCGTGGAAGTACTCCCCTTTTTTCATGGCCAGCCTGCAGTGGCTGCCGAGTGCGGTTATTCGACGATCTGCAGCTTTCTGGACCACCAGGGCGTGATGGCCGGGAGCACGGTGAGTGTCCAGATCACGACCCATGCCGTCAGTGGCATGAGCATGGTCAGTTGCGGGAGCTGCGCCACGGTGACAACGGCCAGCACCACGGGAATCACACCCGTTTCCCTGATCACGCTCATGAACAGCTTGTCTTTCATGTTGAGGTTGGTGGGCGCCATGGACACCATGACGGCCAGCGGACGGGCCACCAGCATGAACAACACCGACACCAGGAAGCCCATCACGGCCGTGTCCGCCAGATCGCCCAGCGACACGAACGGGCCCACCATCATGAAGATGATCGGCTTGGAGAGGCTTTCGATCTTGATCTCCATGGTATGCAGGGTTTTCTGGAAAGCGTGATTGTTGTGGTTGTAGTTGGCCAGCAGACCGGCGATGAAGGCCGCCAGGAAGCCGTTGCCGTGGATGGACTGTGCCAGCACGAAGGTCACCAGCGGCACGGCCAGCACAATGGCGAAGTCATAAGCAGTTTCCTCATCACCCGTCTTTTGGTGATGCGTGGACTTGTACTTCTCGTAGCTGTACATGAACGCCCAGCCAATGAAACCGGCGATGGTGCCGAACAGGAACTGACGGCCCAGGCTCAGCATGTTGTCCGCGCTGAACAAGCCACTGGTCAAGGCGGCCGTGGTTTCCACCGAGGTGCCCGCCAGAATCATGGCGGCCAGTGCGCCCACGAAAATGGCACCCACCGCATCGTTCACCGCACTTTCAGCAATCGACAGGCCTGCCAGACGCTTGTACTGATCCTTGAAGACGACTTTCTTCAAGGTCGGGATCAGGGCTGCCGGATCGGTGGAGCCGATGATGGCTGCCAACAGGGCCGCCGTCTGACCATCCAGACCCAACAGCAGCAGCAGCGGGAACATGATGAAGAAGGTGATCAGATAACCGATCACGGCAAGCATGATCAGCGGGAAGGCAATCTTCATGAAATCCTGCCGTTCCACTTCGTCGCCACCCCCTTTCAGGATGATGGCCGCCAGAGCGGTACACACGACCACGGGGATCATGACCTGCGGGGCAATCGGTGCCAGCGCGTCATGCAGGATGATGCCGACCAGCAATTGCAGCGTGAAATTCGGGAATACGGTGCCTTCAGCGAACTTGCTGCAGGCCCAGCCAAACACCAGGAACAGCCCGAGACACCAGAGTGTCTGCGCGATGGCAGCCTCTACACCAGGCAGGTGAGCAAGATGCTCCAGAAGTTGAGGCGCAACCATGTTCAGCAGGTAGGCACCCACAAACAGACCAACAATTTTTGCGTAATTCATAGCAGCGAGTCTTCTTGTTAAAGTGTTTGGACGGACGATTGCCGGGCTAAAAAACGCCTCGAACACTAGCCACTTTCCCCAGCAGCGTCAACAAAATCCGCTCCGATACTCCCCCGAAAAACGCCCGCAAATGCGCCCAGACGATACTGCAAGAGGGCAGACTGCCGTGCCGCCGGTTGCAAAAATTCCGCCAAAAAAAGGGGAGGAAGGCACGGCCCCTCCTCCCCCAAGCACTTTACTACCAGCGTCAAACAAGGGGTCGTGATTCTGTCTTGCCGCCTACTGCGGCATGCGTGCGGCGCGGATCTCCACCTCCACCAGCCAGCCCGGGCGCACCAGGCCGGCCACCTGCACGAAGGAGCGCACCGGTTTCAGCGGATTGATGTCGGAGCCGAAGAACTGCCGGTAACCGCGGTTGAAGCCTTCGAAGTCCAGCTTGCCATCGGGATTGGCCAGGGCGAATACCCGCACCTGCACGATGTCCTCCAGAGACCAGCCCAGCTCTTCGAGTGTGGTCTTGTAGGTCGCGAAGATCTGGATGGCCTGCTCTTCCATGCTGCCCCAGCTGCCGTCGGGCTTCGGATCGGCGCCGGCGCCGCTCAGGTACAGGGTTTCCGCACCTGGCGGAATGGCGATGACATTGTTGAAATTGGTGCCTTCCTGCAGGCGCACGATGGCGGGCGCACTTTCCTGCGCGGCCACCGTGGTGCTCAGATCCTCGGCCCCGCAACCCGCCAGGGCCAGCAGGCCGGGCAGCAGCAGGAGCGGCGTGCGTTTGCGTGTGCTCATGGACATGTTCGGTCTCCTGGGCTCAGCGGCCGAGTGTGTTGATGTAGCTGACGACATTGAGGATGGCCGTGTCATCGGGCAGCGCTGCCGCCATGGGGGCCATCTGCGCGCCGTAGGTGTCACCGGCATGCGTGCCGCGATAGCCCGCCTTGAAGTTCTTCAGCTGCGTGAACAGATACCAGTCATTCTGCCCCGCCAGAGCCGGGGCCCCCAGCGCCTCGTTGCCCTCGGCATTGCTGCCGTGACAGCTGGCACAGGCGGCGTACAGCGGCGCGCCGGCGGCCGCGTCGGCCTGCAGGGTGATCTCGGCGGGCTTGTACTCCCAGCCGCCGATCCACTCCAGCAGCTCGGCAATGCTGGCGTCCGTCAGGGGCGCCGCCATGGGCTGCATCTCGCGGCCCTGCAGGTCCATCGGATGGGTGCCACGCACGCCGGCGCGGAAGTTCTCCACCTGACGCTTGAGGTACCAGGGCTCCATGCCCGCCAGGCGCGGCGCGCTGATGCCCTCGCTGCCCATGCCATCGGCGCCGTGACAGGTCATGCAGTAGCGGTCGTTGTAATACTCGGCGCCTTCGGACTGGGCCAGCGCCGGGGCCGCCAGCAGGGAGCCCAGCACCAGGCTGGAAACGGTCACAGCAGAATTCTTCATGGTCGATCTTCTCCGTTCAGGGGTCTGTGCAGCCCGCCGCAGCGGGCAGCGAGGAAACATCAGGCGGCGCTGCGCACGCGCTGCTCCATGTCGGCCAGGGCCCAGTGGGCCGACAGGATGGCGCTCTCCTGCCACGCACCGTGGAAGCTGATCTGGTCGCCGATCATGTAGTGCCGACCCAGCGCCGGTGCCTGCAGGGTGTGGTAGAGCGCCTCTTCCTCGGGCGTCATGCCGCCGCCGGAGCGGCCCCAGCGGGCCGAGCAGCCCAGCATGTGGTTCATGCGGTGCCAGGCGATGGTGATGGGTTTCTCCACCAGCTGACGGTAGTTCGGGTGCAGCTTCTCGCCGCCCTTGAGCAGCCACTCCACGCGCTCGGCCTGGGTCATGCGCGTGTATTCCATGCCGTTGCCGAAATCGTAGGCGGCCAGGATCACGCCTTTTTCCTTGTGGATGCCGTGGCTGGGGTACCAGAGCTGGCGGATCGGCGCGCTGGTCCAGCTGATGCCGCCGTAGATCTCCTCTTTCTCCCAGAAGCGCTCCTTGGCCTGGAAGGCGCCCTTGATGGCCTCGCCGCGACGGATGTACTTCATGGCCTGCATGTACTCGGCCGGCAGGTTGTTCTCGATGCCCGCCATGAAGTGCGCGGGGATGCAGTTGAAGCAGTAGTCGGCGGCGATGGTCTGGGGCGCGCCGTCCTGGAGGTAGGCCACGTCCACGCCATCGGCGCGCACCTTCACGGACAGCACGGGGGTCTGGTACTTCACGCGCTCGCCCAGGGCACGGGTGAAGCCGGCGGTGATGCGGTCCATGCCGCCCACGGGCTGCATCAGGATCGGGCCGGTCTCGCCTTCGTTGGCGGACAGCGTGTTGCCGATGAGCCGGCTCTTCATCAGATGCTTGAACTCGATGATCTCCTTCTGCACGCCGTGGTCGATGAAGCCGCCGCTGGCATAGCCGTTGCGGTTGCTGCCGGTGTATTTCATGTCGCGGTTGAGCGAGCCGAAGCCGCGGATCAGGCCGAGGATGGTCTCGGCTTCCGACTCGGTGAAGGGCTGCTCGAGCTGGGCCGTGGTGAAGGACTTGGCGAACAGCTCGCCCAGAAAGCCCCTCACATTGGTGGAGACATCGGCATTGCGCAGGGGCTTGCCGTCGAGCATGGCGTCGTCCTGGATCAGCGCCGTCTTGGATTCGTTGATGAACACTTCCAGGTCCACGCCCAGCTCTTTGCAGTAGGAGAGCAGGTTGCGGTGGGTGCTGGGAATGCGGGCAGCGCCGGCGTTGAAATACATGTGGGGCTCGTTGTCCCACTCGCAGACCTGGCGGTTGCCGATCTCGTCCACCACGTCGCCCGAGCGCACGGTCATGATGCGGCCGCCGGCACGGTTGGAGGCTTCCAGCACCGTCACGTCATAGCCCACCTTGCTCAGCTCCCAGGCCACGGTGAGCCCCGAGATCCCGGCGCCCAGCACGACCACCTTGCCTGCTCCGGGAGCGGGCGCCGCCAGCACGGGTCGCGTCAGCGCCGCCACGGCCGGCAACAGGCCGAGGGCCGAACTGACGCGGATCAGGGTGCCGGTGCCGAAGGTGGCGCCCAGCAGGTTCATGAATTCACGGCGACTGACAGGGTTTGACATGGTGCTTGCTCCATTCGTGTCGGGTGGCGTTGGCGTCGCGGCCTCGTGGCCTGTCTGCGGCATGCCGGCCCGGCGGGGCGCTGGCGCTGCTGCGGAACATGGACGCAGTGTTGGCCAGGCCCGCGCTGAATTTCCTTCCTGCTGCCTCCCAATCTTCTTCCGGAATTCTCCTGAAGCTCCCCGCCGCGCATTCCGGAGCTTCCCGCGCGTTCTCCCCGGCCTTCCCGCTGGTACTTATCTTGCAAATACCTTCCTGCCACACGGCCACAGCGCGCTGCCCGAGCCCTCAAGGCAGCGTCACGAACCAAAAGAGGGCTTGCGTCTGTGCAGGCGCACCAATTCGCACCCACGGAGTTGCCATGCAGGAAAGCAGGAATGTGTCAGTCCGGATCGGCCCCTTCACGGTCACGCCGGGGGCGGGCACCATCGCCCAGGACGGCAATGAGCAGAAGGTCTCGCCGCGCAGCATGGAGGTGCTGCTCTACCTGGCCGAGCATGCCGAGCGCATCGTCACCACCGACGAGCTGCTGGATCGCTTCTGGAGCTCGGTGGCCTCGGACCACGCCATCCACAAGGCCATCGCCGAACTGCGCGCCGCCATGGGCGACAATGTGCGGCGCCAGCGCTACATCCGCACCGTCCCCAAGCGCGGCTACAAGCTGCAGATCAGCCTGCAGAGCGACGCCGCCCCTGCCCCCGCTCCCTCGCTCATCAAGGAGGTCCGGGACACCTGGTCCCTGCTGGATGTGCGCCCGCTCGCGGTGGGGGTCTGTGCCAGCCTGGTGCTGATGACGCTGCTCTGGCTGGCGATCAATCAGCGCCTGACGGGTGGCAGCGACAGCCTGGTCATCGGCGTGCCCCCGCTGCGCTTCGAGAGCAATGGCAGCGAGACCAATCGCTACCTGGTGGACGGTCTCACCAGCACTCTCATCAACGATCTGTCCATGCTCGACGCCCTCAGCGTCGTCGCCCTGCCCGCCAGCACCCAGGCCAGCCCCGAGGCGCCGCGCCAGGTGAGCCATGTGCTGCAGGGCACGCTGATCCAGGCCGAGGATCGCCTGCGGGTGCTGGTCAATCTGGTGCGCACGCGCGACGGCGTGCACGAATACTCGGGCCGCTTCGACATGGCCGAAGGGGACCTGTTCGCGATTCAGGACACCATCGTCAGCAACATCATCAGCGCGCTGGAGATCCATCTGGACGCCGAGGAGCGTGCCCGCATGCACGACTGGGGCACGCAGGACGCCATGGCCTACGACCGCTTCCTGAAGGGGGAATTCCACAGCGCCCAGTTCAATCCTGCCGACTGGGAGCTGGCCATCAACTGGTATGAGCAAGCCCTCGACCTGGATCCGGGCTTCGTCAATGCCTGGCTGGGCCTGGCCGCAGCGGCCAACAATCTGTCGGTGTATGCCCGCCTGCCGCACAAGCAGGCGCTGATCGAGAAGGTGGCCGGGGTGCACCGGGCTGTGGCCGCGATTGCACGCGAACACGAGGCACTGGAGACCATCCGCGCCATCGAGATGCGCATGGCCGGCACTGAATACCGGCAGGAGGAGGCCCTGCTGCGGCAGCAGATCCTGTCCGGCAATCCGCCCGCCTTCGCCATGGCCCACTACGCGCAACTGCTGCTCGGTGCCCGGCTCTACGACGAAGCGGCACAGTTCCTGGACAAGGCAGCGGCTGTGGGACCCTTCGAGATATCCCCCGACGAACTGTGGAGTTACCGCATCGCCCTGCTGCCGCCGGAGCAGGCCATCGAGGCGCGCAAACAGGAGCTGCTGATCCGTCCCAAGCATGTGGGCTTTCTGGGTGCCCTGGCACGCGACCTGACGATGAGCGGCGATCCAGTGGCCGCCGCCCCCTTTCTGGAACGCCAGCGCCAGGCCGACAGCGAGGGCGTGGCAGCGGATTACACCCGCGCCCTCATCGAGGCCTGGCATGGACGCCTGCCGCCCCACAGCGACGCTTTCGCCGCCGAAGTGGTCAAGGGCCAGGAAGCGGCCTACAGCAACGGCGTGCTGAGCTTTCTGCACGGGGATGTGTCATTGGGCGGGCAGTTCTGGAACGCCATGCACCCTTTGCAGAAGCGCTGGCTGCTGTTGATGACGCACACGGCCGAACGCGGTTTTCCGGCGAGCGTGGTCGACAACCCGGCCTATCACGCCGTGCTGGAAGAGCTGGATGTCGGCGTTTCCTGGCAACGCACCCTGATGGAAGGTGTGATGGTGCTGGAAGGAGTCACCGGCGTCGCGCTGAGCGCGACGGCCTACGAACACTACCAGCAGGGTCGCTTCATGAGCCGCAACAACCTCTGGGGCCAGCCGGAAACGGGAGGCGACTGAATGGCAATCAGCCATTCCGGCGGATGAACAGCTCCGGGTGCAAGGTGCCTTCGTAGTAATCCGCCCCCGCCTGCATGGCCTGCTGGACGCGAGCCAGCGCTGACGCGCAATCCGACTCGACGCGCCAGCACAGCAGCGTCGCCGCGCTGTGCGCGCCTGACTGCTCGGTGAAGATGCGCGCCTGGCTGCCGTCCTCGAAGGCCAGCTGCCAGCGGTAACTGGTGACCTCAGCCCCGGCATGGGCGGGCTGGCCGAAGACGGAGATCAGCAGCGCGGCACTGGTGTGCAGGTCGCTGCTGCACTGCGCTGTGGAAAACGCGGGATCGACAACGGTCATGACTCACTCCTGTTGCTGCATATCGGGGACGGGTACCGCGAGCTTGCCACTGGCGCGGCGCAAGCGCCACAGCTGCGCCACCACCAGCACATTGGCCCCGGCCAGAGCCGCCAGCACCAGCAAGGGCACGCGTGGGTCCCCGTCCGTGATCAGCCAGGCGATCAGCGCGGGAGCCAGCGCCTGCGCCAGCAAGGACGGCCGCGCCAGCTGGCCCATGACGCGGGCGTAACGCTCAACGCCGAAGGTGGCCAGCGGCAGCGCGCCCTTGGCGATCGAGAGAATGCCGTTGCCCGCTCCATACAGAAGGATGGCCAGGGCAGTGACGGCAAAGCCACTTGCCAGCAGGCCCATTCCGAGCGCCATCAGGCCCACGGCGACTGTCAGTGTCCACAAGGGGTGATGACGCTCGCGATTGGCGGCCTCGAGAATGCGCCCGCCCACCTGGGCCGGCCCGATCAGCGCCCCCAGCCAGACCGCCTCCTCGATGCTCAAGCCCCTTCCGGAAAGCAGCAGGATCAGGTGTACCGACACCAACGCGCCAATGGCACCGGCCAGCATCAGGGAAAGCATCATGAGCCGCTTCTGCTGCTGCTCCAGGGGCGTGAACGCGAAGGCCACGCCCGTCGCCTGCTGCAGACTGCGCCGCGAGCGTCGCAGCCAGGCCGGCAGCGCCAGGCGCAGCATGGGCAGGCAGAACAGCGCCAGGATACCGGCATAGACCACACAGGTCCCGCGCCAGCCAAGACGCTCCAGCAACCAGGCAGAGAGAGGCCAGGACACCGTGCTGGAGAAACCGCCCCACAGAGTCAGCGCCGTGATGGCGGAACGAGCCTTCATGCCGAAGATCTGGCCCAGCGTGGCGAAGGCCGCGTCATAGAGTCCTGCGCCCATGCCCACGCCAAGCAGCATCCAACCCAGCAGGTACAGCCACAGCGTTCCCGCGGCAGCCAGCACCAGCAGCCCCGCGGCCAGGATCAGGCAGGCCAGCATCAACACCTGACGCCCGCCGTGGCGGTCGATGGCAATGCCCACGCGCGGGGCCACCAGACCGGCCACCACCAGGCCGATGGAAAGACCGCCCACGATCCACACCAGCGGCCAGCCGGTGTCCTCGGCGATCGCCGTCGCCACGATGGCCGGCAGATAGAAGGTGCCGCCCCAGGCGAAGATCTGCATGAGGCCCAGGGCGCTGATCAGCCAGAGGCGGCGGGGGGTGTCGGTATTCATGGCCAGGGCGCGAGAGGAGGGAAATTGCGGGCACTGTAGTGGAGCGCTGAGCACACTGGCAAGCGCGGCCTGTGCCGGCTGTCCCACGGCAAGCACCGGCCCGTTTGGGGCCGAATTGGGGATGCTTCAACGGCGACAAGTTTACACTCGCGAAGCGTCGGACTTAGCATCCACGCACCTCCTCCCAAGAGAATCGGTGCGTGCCCCATGAAGGTTCCGGAAGACGTGCAGTTCGTGTACCGCAACGGCGAGCCCTGCTACGCCGTGATCCCCTATCAGGACTATCTGGAGTATCTGCGCCAGGTCAATGCCATGAGCGTGCTGCCCCCGCGGCCTGCCCCCACCCTCTCCCCCCTGACCAGTCCTGCCGGCAGCCTGCTCGGCACCTGGCGTCGACTGCAGGGCATCAGTCAGGCCGAGATGGCCAGGCGACTGGGCATCGACGAGGCTGATGTAGTGCGGCTGGAGGCCATGGGGCTGGGGCGGGTGACGGGCTGACATCCGGTCTTCAACGCCGCTTGCTCAGCACACCCGACTGCTCAAATTTTGACCTTTTGCGCCATTCACCGTATCGTCCGATGACCAAGACCGCGCTGCAGCGCTCCCGTCCCCCACGCGGAGCCTGCGGCGCGCTTCACTTTGAACCCCGGAATTTCAGGACCACGACAATGACTGCACGCCCCAACCTCATCCTTTCCTCTCTGGACGTCGAGCGTCTGGAGCGCCTGATCGACAGCATGGCGCACAAGCCCACGCCTGCCATGGCCGCGCTGGAGGAAGAGCTGGTGCGGGCCGAGGTGGTGGCGCCGCAGGACGTGCCGCCCACGGTGGTCACCATGAATTCCACCGTGCGCTTCGACGTGGAGCACACCGGCGAATCCTTCTGCATGACCCTGGTCTACCCCAAGGATGTGGATGACAGCGGCGACAAGATCTCCGTGCTCTCCCCCGTGGGCAGCGCCCTGCTGGGCCTTGCCCAGGGCGACAGCATCGACTGGATCAAACCCGGTGGCGGCCCCCTGAAGGTGCGCATCAAGGAAGTGGTGTATCAGCCGGAGCGCGCGGGCGAGTTTCATCGCTGAGCGCGCAAGTATGCAAATTCAACATGAAATGTTAAATTTGCATACATGATCACACGTCGACTGCTCAATCAGCTCCAACAACTGCTGCAGGAAAACGCCAGCGTGGTGCTGCTTGGACCGCGTCAGGTGGGCAAGACCACCCTTGCCTTCGCCCTGCAGCAGACGCTGCCTGGCGTGTATCTGGATCTGGAGAACCGCACGGACCTGCTCAAGGTGCAGGACATCGAGGCCTTCCATCAGGCCAATCGCGAGCGCCTCATCATCCTGGACGAAGTGCAGCGCCTGCCGGATATCTTCGCGCCCATTCGCGGCCTGATCGACGCGGAACGTCGTCGCGGCCACCGCCATGGGCTCTTCCTGTTTCTGGGCTCCGCCGCGCTGGACCTGCTCAAGCAATCCAGCGAAAGTCTGGCCGGTCGCCTGGCCCTGGCCGAGCTGTTCCCCGTCGACGCCCTGGAGTACCAGCCGCCAGGCGCCGCCACGGACTCCCTCAATCTGCTCTGGTTGCGTGGCGGCTTTCCCGAGAGTCTGCTGGCCGCCGACGATGCCGTCAGCCTGCGCTGGCGGCAGCATTTCATCCGCACTTATCTGGAACGCGACGTGCCGGCCCTTGGTCCGCGCGTGCCGGCCACCACGCTCGAACGCCTCTGGATGATGCTTGCGCACTCCCAGGGCGGCCCTCTGAACGCCTCGACGTTGGCCAGTGGGCTGGACGTGAGCAGCGTGTCGGTGGCGCGCTACGTCGACTTGCTGACCGACCTGCTGTTGCTGCGTCGCCTGCCGCCCTTCGTGGGCAATGTACGCAAGCGCCTGGTGAAGTCGCCGCGCGTCTATGTGCGCGACAGCGGCATCGCGCATGCGCTGCTGAACATCGGCAGCTTCAATGAATTGCTGGGCCATCCGGTGGCGGGCAAGAGCTGGGAAGGCTTCGTGATCGAGAGTCTGCTGGCCGTGCTGCCCTCTCAGGTGCAGGCCTGCTACTACCGCACAGCGGGCGGCGCGGAGATCGACCTGGTGCTCGATTTCCCCAGCGAGCCCGGCAAGCGTTACGCCATCGAGATCAAGCGCAGCCCCGCGGCCGGCCTGAGCCGGGGCTTCCACGAAGCCTGTGCTGACATCACGCCCAGCCACCGCTTCGTGGTGCATGGGCAGACGGACGCATTCACGCTGCCCGGCGGGATCGAGGTGCTGGGGCTGCGGGAGATGATGGGGCGGCTGGGGGAGGTGTGATTTGGCGGGCTTGCGAGAGCGCTGCCAGGCTGGAATTGCCCCCTCCTCTTTGAATACTACCCACATGCCATCCGCCACAAGCCAGGGAGCGTCAACGATGACTTCCAGCACGGCGCCCAGAGAAGCCTTTGTGTGGGTCTGGCTGCCAGGCCAGGCTCATCCTGTCGTGGCGGGCAGACTGGCTGCCGAACGCGTCGAGCAGCGATCTGTTCAACGTGATCAAAGCCGAATTCGTGGCGATGCGCCTGGCGTCGCTGGCGGGCCTGCAAGTCGCCCCTGTGACACTGACGCAGGCGGCCGGCAAGGACGTGCTGTTGATCGAACGCTTTGATCGTGTGCTGGCGGCGGCTGGCTGGACGCGCCGAATCATGGTCTCGGCACTGACCTTGTTCGGGCTGGACGAAATGATGGCGCGCTACGCGAGCTATGAGACGTTCGCCGAAATCATCCGCCATCGCTTCGAGCAACCCAAGGCCAAGCTGCGGGAGCTGTTCTCGCGCCTGGTGTTCAACATTCTGTGCGGGAACACCGACGATCACGCGCGCAATCACGCGGCATTCTGGAACGGGCACTCACTGCAGCTGACGCCGGCTTACGATATCTGTCCGCAGAACCGCAGTGGCAACGAAGCGACGCAGGCGATGCTGATCAGGGGCAACAATCGCTTGAGCACGCTGCAGTCGTGCCGCGAGGCCGCGCATCATTTGCTTTTGTCGGCCATGGAAGCGAACGCCATCATCGACCCGCAGCGCGAGTGCGTTGAGCGGCACTGGGACGCGGTGTGTGACGAGGCGGCAATGAGCGAGATTGAGCGGCGGGCGCTGTGGCGGCGGCAGATTCTGAATCCGTTTGGGGTGGGGGAGTGAGGGGGCACTGCGAGTTATTTCGATCCACGTGCCGCAAATAAAAAAGGGCCCTCTTTGCGGACCCTTTCTTGTTTGGCGCACCTGGAGAGATTGATTCGGAATTTGGCTCAGCCAAATTCCTCACCCCTGCGGGGCAGCCTGCGGCTGTCCAAAACGCTGCGCGTTTTGTCGAACTAAGGAGTTCTCACAAACCAAAGTACGGAATAAAGAAAAAGAGGACTGACGCCTACTGCATCAGTCCTCTTTTTCTTTATTTGGCGCACCCGGAGAGATTCGAACTCCCGACCAAGTGGTTCGAAGCCACCTACTCTATCCAGCTGAGCTACGGGTGCAAAACTGTTGATGTCCAGCATTCATTGTCACGGTCATCAGGCGTGACACTTGTCTTTCATTCCCCGGAGAGATTGATTCGGAATCTGGCTAAGCCAGATTCCTCACCCTTCGGGCAGCCTGCGGCTGTCCTGCGCGCTGCGCGCTTGTCGAACTCCCGACCAAGTGGTTCGAAGCCACCTACTCTATCCAGCTGAGCTACGGGTGCGTGCGGGGCGCGATTATATAGAAGTCATCCGGGACGGTCACCCGAAAGTTTCCCGGCCAGCACGGGGCTCCGCTCGCCAGGCTTGCCATATCTCCATCGGTGTACTTAACTTCGAGACAAGAGCATCCAAGTCTTTCGAGGAGGGCACATGCAGCAATCATACACAGCGGTTTACCGTCAGAACGACGGTTGGTGGCTGGGCTGGGTCAAGGAGGTCCCCGGCGTGAATTGTCAGGAGCGCACTTTCGAGGAACTCAAGCGCAGCCTGACGCTGACCCTGCGTGAAGCGCTGGCGCTGGACAAGCGCTTCCGTCAATCCATCTCCACTTTCAAGGATGAAATGGTGATCTATGAAGAGGACGGATCTTCTGCGGCATCTGCGCAAGCATGAATGCTGTCTGCTGCGTGAAGGCAGAAGCCATTCCTGGTGGCACAATGGCATGAAAGACTTGCACTCGGCGGTGCCAAGACACCGCGAAATCAATGAGTTGCTTGCTCAGAAGATCTGCCGGGATCTCGGCATCCCGGTGCCCTGACCCTCACTCCACCCCCGCCCCGCGCACCACCACATTCACCTGATTCGCCGTGGGCATCACGCCCGGGGGGAAGTTCAGTCCCGAATCCAGATCGCCACTCTGGCCCGGCGCCAGCGCCGGAATCACCAGGGTGCGGTTGGCCAGCTGGCCCGCGATCACGGCCTGGAATTCGATGCTGACATCACGCACCGCCACCGGCGAGCGGTTCTCCACGCGGGCCAGAAGGCGCCCGGCATTGTTCACGATGGGCGCGGCGGCGATGTATTGCGTGGGGTTGTCGGGGATGTCCAGGCGCATGAAGGCGGCGCGGGACTGCTCGCCAACCAGGCCGGCGGCGGCGCTGGCGGCCTGGAAGTATTGCTTGGCACTGACGCGGTCGTTGCCCGCCAGCGCCAGTTCGCCCAGTTCACTCATGGCCATGGCGGTGGGCAGCAGGTCGACGCTGCGCTCCAGGTCTTCCCGCGCCCGCTCGCGATCGCCCTGGCGGGCAAAGGCCACGCCGCGCCCGAGGTAGTAATCGAAGTAGTCCGGGTCGCGGGAGATGGCGTCGTCGTAACGGCGCGCGGCAGCCTCGTAGCGGCGCTGGTAAACGAGTATGTCGGCGGCCAGGCCGTGGAAGCGCGCCTCGTCGGGCACCAGGCTGAGGGCGGTTTCCAGGCGGCGCTCGGCCTCTTCCAGCTTGTCTTCGGCAATCAGCTTCTCGGCTTCGTCGAAAGCGTCATAGGCCGGCTTGGTCTCGCGCAGGAAAGCGGTGGCCTCGCGGTAACGTTCCTCGCCCAGTTCACCGCCGCTGATGCCCTCGGCGCGCAGCTGGGCTACCAGGGCGCGGTTGTTCTGCACGCGCTCCTGGGAGGGCGGATGGCTGGCGAACAGGCCGTCGAGCCAGTTGCTTTCGCGGCCTTCGGAGAGGCGCACGAACACTTCCTGCAAGCTGATGGCGGCGGCCGGGTCGTAGCCGGCTTCGGCCATGTAGCGAATGCCATAGGCGTCGGACTCGCGCTCGGCATCGCGGCCATAGCGCTGAGTGACGAGCTGGGCGCCGAGCATGGCGCCGCCCACCACGTAATCGGAATACTCACTGCCCTGCGCCGCGATGGCGCCCACCACCAGGGCGCCCTGCATCAGAATGCCGCGCTCCATGGCCTGAGCACCGTGACGGGCGGCGGCGTGCACGATCTCGTGCCCCAGCACGGCGGCCAGTTCGGCCTCGTTGTTCAGCTCAGTCAGCAGGCCACGATTCACGGCGATCTTGCCTCCCGGCAGCGCCCAGGCATTGGGCACGGAATTGTTGAGCACCACGAATTCATACGGCAGTTGGCGATCACTCACCGCCGCCAGGCGCTGGCCCACGCTCTGCACATAGGCGGTCAGCTGCGGGTCGACACTGAACTCGCCGCCCTGGGACTGCTGCGAGGGCGAATACTGTTCGGCCCCGATGCTCAGCTCGCGCTGCTCGGAAATGAAACTCAGTTCGCGCTGACCGGTGACCGGGTTCACGGCGCAGCCGGCAAGCATGACAGCGCTGAGCACGAGGGCAGTGGTCTTGAACAGGGGCGATTGCGGGGTGGTCAACATGTTGGACTCTCGTGTGAAGACGACGGCTGGGTCGGGGCGATTCTATGCCGGCAGCGCGCGCCGCGGCCAGTGGCCAACGCGGCAAGCCGGCGAGCAAACTTTCGCGCTATGCTTGGGTCACCTGACTTTCTTTCAAGGACGACCGCCATGAAGACACGCTGCGCCTGGTGCGGGACAGACCCGCTCTATGTGGCCTACCACGACACCGAATGGGGCGTGCCCGTGCACGACGACCAGACGCTGTTCGAGTTCCTCTCCCTGGAATGCCAGCAGGCCGGGCTGAGCTGGATCACGGTGCTGCGCAAGCGCGAGCACTATCGCCGCGCCTTCTTCGACTTCGACCCGGTGCGCGTGGCCGCCATGACCGATGCCGAGATCGAGGAGCGCCTGCAGGACACGGGCCTGATCCGCAATCGTCTCAAGCTCTACGCCATGCGCAGCAATGCCCTGGCCTTCCTGCAGGTGCAGCGCGAGTTCGGCAGTTTCGATGCCTATGTCTGGGGCTTCACAGGGGGCAAGGTGCTCGATGGCCGGCGCGGCAGCCTGAAAGAGATTCCGGCAACATCCCCCGAAAGCGATGCACTGTCGAAGGACTTGAAGAAGCGCGGCTTCAAGTTCGTGGGCTCCACCATCGTCTATGCGCACATGCAGGCCACGGGCATGGTCAACGACCACGTGGCAAGCTGCTTTCGCTACGGGGAAGTGTGAGGCTGGCGGGCTCAAAGCCCGCGCACATCCAGGGTGTAGCTGGACACCACGATGAGTACCAGGTTGAAGGCCAGCACGGCCAGGTGCACAGCGCGGCGCCGGGTGAAGAACAGTGGAATGAAGGACACCATGAGCAGCGCCGGGCCGACGATGCGAGTCTGCCAGGTGTCGCGGAAATCGGGCAGCAGGGTGTCGGTGAGCGAAGACAGCAGGAAGAACACCAGCACCAGCGGAAAGAACCAGTCCTTGATGCGGAAGTAATGCTCCTCCAGGTCCGTGGGCTGACCCTCGCGCAACTCCGGCGTCAGCACGAAACTGAGCAGCACCAGCACGATGGGAGCGCTCAGCCCCAGCAGCATCTGGCCCACGGAACGCAGGTCGACGCCGGACTGATATTCCCAGAAGCCCAGATAGTGGAAGGTGATGACCACCAGCAGCCAGAACGACCAGCCGAGCACGAACAGCGGTCGCTGCACCAGATGCCAGCTGCGGATGAGCCGGCCCCAGCCCATCATGAGTTCGGCCAGCGAGAACGCGACCACCACGGACACGAACATCATGACGAATTCGAACTTGGACATGGGGGCTGGCCTGGGGTGTCTCAGTCCTGTTGCGACTGGGCGAGGAAGACGCGCAGGGCGTCGCGGTTGAGATCTTCCGCCTGCTTGTCAAACACGATGCGGTGCAGTGTGGGCACCAAGGCCTCACGGAAACTGTCCTTGTGCAGATAGGCGCAGACACCGCCGTCGACAGGCTCCAGCGCGCGGCGCTTGAGATCCTCACGGTGATCCTCGGTGACCATCACCACGGGTGTGCGCTGGCGCAGCGGGCTGCGCCGCTCGATGTCCCGCAGCAGGTAGAGGAACTGGTCACGCGGCTTCTTGTAGTTGTTCCAGCCAGTGATGATGCAGGACAACTTGTTGGTCAGCAGGCCGAAGCAGCGGTCGTACTGCCGCACGGCGTCCAGGGCATTGGCCTCGTTGTAGGTATTGATGCTGGTGTACTGGCCAGTAGCACCAATCTCGGCGGCGATCTCGTCCACCAGTCGGTTGTCCAGATCATAGATCAGGATGACGGGCTTGAAACTCATTCCTCAACCTCTTCTTGTTCTTCTCGTCTGCGGCGCTCAGCGCAGCAGCCGGCCGCCATTCACGTAGACAGTCATGCCGGTAGCATAGCCATTGTGCATCAGGTAAAGCAACGCAGCAGCTGCGGCCTGGCGCTCGTGATTTTCGCCGGGCAGGCTTTACGCTCACAGCCGAAGCTGGCATGGTAAGCGGGCATCTGCAATCACAGGAGAATTCCATGCGTACCCTCGTTCTGGCCTTGGTTCTCGGCAGCGCTCTGAGCGCCTGCGGCAACTGGGTCAACCTGACTGCGGCGGGCCGCCTGGTCACCGTCGCCACACCGACGGAAGTCGCCAGCTGCCGCCGTATAGGCACCAGCACGTCGAATGCGCTGAGCGAAATCGTGTTCGTGGAGCGCGGTTCCGCCAAGCTGCAGGCCGAGCTGATCGATCTTGCTCGCAACGAAGCGGCCGACATGGGCGGCAACCGCATCGTCGTCGAATCCCCGATCACCGACGGCCGTCAGACCTTCGGGGTGTACAGCTGCCCCAACTGAGCGAAGTGCGCTGCGCAGGACGCCAGCGCCAAGCACTGCAATACAACAAGAACGAAGGCTCTCCTGTGTGGTGATGTCGCAGGAAGAATGGAATCTGGAAGCAGGATCAGATGGACAAGACACTTCTCGCGCTGAGCCGTTTCTTCGCGCTCATCCCCCTGTGGTCTCTCAAGGCCCGCACCCTGGTGCTGGCCTTGTTGCTGGGCGCCTCTGCGGCCATGGCCTGGGGCGCGTGGACCCACACCACGCTGGACATGACCATCGACAGTTTCATCGATCAGGACGACCCGGCCATCGCGGCCCTGAATGAATTCCGCGAACAGTTCGGCAGCGATGATTCGGTGTTCCTCGTTTACCGTGCCCTCGATGGCGACGTGTTCTCCGCCCGCTCACTGCAGGCCGTGCAGCAACTCACCCAGGAACTCGACAACTGGCAGTCGCTCGACCCGGCAGCCTATCCGGCGGAAATCGACGGCGAACCGGTGCTGCTGGAAGAACTCGGCAAGATCCGCCGCGTGCAGTCGCTGAGCACGGCACGCATTCAGAGCGTGGACGGCGACACCCTGCGTTCCGATCGTCTCGTTCCAGAAAAATTGCCGTAATCCGCTGCCGAACTGCAGGCCATCCGTGCGCGTGCGCTGGCAGAGGACGACTACCGCCTGCTGTTCTATTCTGCCGATGGCCGCTACGCCGGCATCCTGATCCAGACCACCTTCGGTGCCGAGCCGGTGGAAGGCTTCACCCCGCAGATCGACGCGGCGGACATCACGCTGGATCTCAGTTTCAGTGCCTTCGACACCGACAGTGCCGTGGCCCTCGAGGTCGACGAACAAGCCGAGGTTCAGGACATCCCCTTCCAGACGGTGGACATGTTCGAGTACAGCCGCTTCTTCACCGCCATCCGCGCCGTCTACGGCCAGCACGCCGACGTGATGGAGTTCCATCCGGTGGGCAATCCGCCCATGAACGATTTCATCTACCGCATGCTGCAGCAGATGATGCTGCTGGGCGTCGCGATGGTAGGTGTCTTCGTCGGACTGCTATGGGTGTTGTTCCGCTCCTTCAGTGCGGTGCTCTGGCCGATCCTGACCATCGCCCTCAGCCTGCTGTGGACCTGGGGTGCCACGGCCTGGCTGGGGGTGCCCATGTCCACCATGCTGGTGCTGACCTGCCTGCTCATCTTCGCCTGCGGCATCGCTGACTGTGTCCATGTGATGAGTGCATATTTCAACTTCCGGCGAGAAGGCCTGGCCCATGCCCGGGCCCTCTATGCCGCCTACGAAAAGACGGGGCTGGCCATCTTCGTCACCACCGTCACCACCATGACCGGTGTGCTCTCGCTGAGTCTGTCCGACCTCACCCCCATCCGCATCTTCGGCGTGATGTCGGCCGGCGGCGTGTTCATGGCCCTGTTCTTCACACTGGTGCTGCTGCCCATCCTGCTGAGTCTGTGGCATCCCGGCCAGCCTGCCGCGCAGCAGACGCAGCGCCCCTCCTGGCGCCAGCGGTGGCAGGAACTCCCCGGGCTCGGCAGGGCGCTGTGCGGCGGCCTGGTGGTGCTGGCCGGCTTCCTCACCTTCGGACTGCACGTGGCACTGTATCTGGCACTCAGCGGCGTGCTGACTGCGCTGGTGCTGCGCTGGCAACAGACCATGCTGGAGGCCGTCCCGCGCCTGGTGGCCCGCAGCCCGGGCACGATTCTCGGCATTTTCGGCGCCATCCTGCTGCTGTGCATCTATGGCACCAGTCAGGTGCGCATCGACAGCAATATCGCGGAGCTCACGCGCGAGGGCAGCGAGATGCGTGTGGCCTACGAGGTGGTGGACGAGCACATGGCCGGAGCGCAGAACATGGAAATCATGATCGACACGGGCGTGAGCGACGGTCTGCTCAATCCGGCCATGTTGCAGGCGGTGGACAGGCTGCAGACGCGCATCGAAGTCGAGTTGGCCAGGGAGATCTCACGCACCTGGTCCCTGGCCGACATCGTCAAGGACACCAGTCAGATCATGAACGGCGATGACCCGGCCTTCTACCGGGTGCCGGACTCCGAGGCGATGATTTCCCAGCTGCTGTATCTGTTCAACAGCGCCAATCCCGACGATCGTCGCGCCCTGGTGTCGGACGACTACAGCCGCTCGCACATCACCCTCAATGCCTATAACGCTGGCTCCTATCAGTACCAGCAGTTCTTCGACGAGATGGGCGTGCTGATCGACGAGGTCTTCGCGCCACTGCGGCAGGACTTCCCGGAACTGGAAGTGCGCATGACGGGTTCGATCCCGCTGATGATGCGCGCCACCGACGAGATCGCGCAGTCGCAGTACAGCAGCTTCACGCTGGCACTGGGGGTGATCTGCGTGATCATGATGCTGACCCTGGGCTCGATTCAGGGCGGCCTGCTCGCCATCGTGCCGAACCTGATTCCCGCGCTGCTCAGCTTCGGTCTGATGGGGCTGCTGGGCATTGCGCTAGACACCGACACGCTGATGATCGCGCCGGTGATCATCGGCATCGCGGTGGATGACACGATTCACTTCATGACACACTACCGGCTGGAATTGATCTGCACGCGCAGCATGGCGCTGGCGCTGCACAGCACCATGAAGGACGTCGGTGCGGCCGTGATCTTCACCACGATGGTGCTGGGCCTGGGCTTCGCGATCATGGGCTTCTCGGACTATCTGGGCATCGCCAAGATCGGCATATTCGGCTCCTTGGCCATCTTCGTCGCCCTGCTCTGCGACCTGTTCCTGATCCCTGCCCTGCTGCACGTGTTCAAGCCCGATTTCGGCGTCAAGGATGTGCAGCCCACTTTCGCTCTGGACGATACCGCCCCCAGGAGGATACCGGCATGAAGCCAGCACCGCGCACGTGTTTCATTCCTCGGCGCCGCCTGCAGCGCTGTCTAGTCGCGCTCTGTCTGGGCGTCATGGCCCCTCTGGTCACGGCCCAGGAGTCGGCCCGCGAGATTCTCGAGAAAGTCGAGGACGCACTGCGCAGCACCACCGACTCAGTCTTCAACCGCATCCAGCTCTCCAGCTGCCAGTTCGGCATTCGCGACAACCAGATCACCTGTGCTGAGCGCGCACGCATCAAGGCCCTGGAATCCGTGGGAGTGAATTTCGGGCCGGACAAGAAAGACACCCGCTCCGTGGCCATCGTGCTGGAGCCGCCGGCCGAGCGCGGCATCGGCATGCTCAGCGTCACCTATGACGATCCGACGGTGGACAACGAGACCTGGCTGTATCTCTCCGCGCTCGGCACGGTCAAGCGCATCGCCAGCGGCAGCGCCGAGGACAGCGAGCCCGCTGCGCTGTTCGGTTCCGAGTTCACCACCGAGGACCAGGACACGGGCAAGCTGGACGAATACACGCTGAGCATTCTGGAACAGACCACCGAAGCGGGCCGCGAGGTATGGAAGATCGAGTCCATTCCCAATGCGGAACGCGCGCGCAACACCCGCTACGCCCGCATCGTCCAGTACATCGACAAGGAGCGCTATGTGACCCTGCGCGCCGACATGTACGACGAGCACGGGCGCGAGATCAAGCGCCTGCTGGCCTCGCGCGTGGAGCAGGTGAACGGGGTCTGGGTGGCGCGTTCGCTCACCATGATGAATCTGGTGAGCAATCGGCTGTCCAACCTGGCGATCCTCGAGATCAACACCGGCATCGAGGTGCCCGAGGATTTCCTCAGCCAGCGCACCCTGACCGATGTGGCCTTCCGCGAGGCTGAACTGCAGAAGCTGCGGGCACAAATTGACTGAGCGCCCCCGCCATGAGCACTTCACAACTTCTGCAGGAGCCAGCTTGCTGACGAACACCTGCAAGACGTTGCCAGGTGGTGTCGCCAGCACCCCTAGTGCCCTGCTCTGCGCCGCGCTCCTGCTGCCCTGGCACACGGGGCAGTGCCAGGACTTCGCGCTGGACAATCTCAGCTTCGACAGCGCCGCCTTCGACGCGGCAGGCACGGACCTGTTCGCCAACAGCGACGAGGAGCGCCCGGCCTGGCTGCAGCCGTTCACCTTCCGCCTGAGCCAGCAAGTGCTGGCACACATCAATTCACATGAGGTCAACCTGCCGGGCGGCCTCGCTCTGCCGCGCAGCGCCGCCACCGAGAACAGCCGCCTGAGCCTGCTGGCCCGGTATCAGAATGCCTTCGCGCCGGGCTGGCTGCTGCAGGGCAGCGCCCAGGCCAGGGTCTACTGGCCCGGCGACTACTAGTACCGCGCCAACGGCCGCGAGGTGGATACGGAATACCGCCTGCATGAATTGTTCGTGCAGCGCAGCACAGCCCGGCAGAGCCTCAAGCTGGGGGCGCAAACGGTGGTCTGGGGGGAGAACGTCGGCAACTCGGTGCTGGATGTGATCAACACCAGCGAGTTCCGCGACCTGAGCATCATCGACATCGAGGATGCGCGCCTGAACCAGTGGCTGCTGGTGTGGGATCGCTACGGCCTGAAGAGCAACCTGTCCAGCTTCGTGAACCTTTACCCGGAGTTCAATCCGCCGCCAGTGCGCGGCAGTCCTTTCTTCTTCGAACCGGCATTCAATCTCACGGACCTGCGTCGCGACAAGCCGCTGTTCGAGGCCGGCTCGAAACTGCGCTGGAGTTTCACTGGCAGTGACGTGTCGGTGATGGCGGCCTATCTCTATGAGAACCAACTGCGCTACAGCGCACCGCCTTCCGGAGTGGGCGACGCCGTGGCACGGGAGAACGGCTTCCTGCTGCTGGGGGCCAGTGCGAATCGCGCCATCGGCAGGTTGCTGCTGAATCTGGACATCGCGTTCAACCACGGCGTGCTTGCCGACGTGCCGCACACCGCCGCGGACGGCTCGCACGCGGCTCGCACTCGCGCCGTGGATCAACTGGCGGGTACGGCGGGGCTGGAGTACGCCTTCAGCAACGAGCAAAGCCTGATCATCGGCGTGTCCGCGCAGACGGTACTGCGCCAGGACAGCGTGCTGGAATCAGGAGAGAGACTGACGGGGGATGAGGTGACGGGCAATGCGCTCTTGCGCTACAGCCACTCGATGCGCAATGGCGATCTGGTGCTGGCCGTGACGATGCAGAGTGCGCTGGATGCCGGCTCGGTGCTGGGCAGCGTGGCACTGACGTACACGCTGAGCAACCACCTCACGCTGCTGACCCAGGTGGTCGCCACCCGGGCCGACGTCGACGCCGCCTTTGCGACACTGGATGAGGACGTGCGTGCCGGCCTCACCCTGACCTGGGCCTTCTGATCCACCGGCGTTTCCGCACGCCCTGTCAATAACGATTCGGACCGTCGAAGACTTCGCGATCGAATTCCTTCTCCCAGTTGGCCACCACCGTGGCCACCGCCATGTCCCCCGTCACGTTCACGCAGGTGCGCGCCATGTCCAGCGGCCGATCGAACGGCAGAATGAAGCCCACCACCACCGCGATCTGCTCGGGCGACATGCCCACGGCGCTCATGACCACGGACATCAGGAACAGCGATGCTCCCGGCACGGCGGCGGTGCCCACCGAAACCAGCGTGGTGGCGCCAATCACGATCAGGTAATCGGCGAAGGCCAGCGGGATGCCGAAGGCCTGGGCGGCGAACAGGGTCACGATGCCCACGTACAATGCCGTGCCGTCCATGTTGATCGTGGCGCCCAGTGGAATCACCGTGGTGGCAACGACGGGTCGGATGCCCAGATTGCGCTCGGCCACGGAAAGGGTGACCGGCATGGTGGCGGAACTGGACGAGGTGGAGAACGCCACCAGCATCGCATCGCGCGCACCGCGAAAGAAGTTCATCGGGCTGAGCCGCAGCAGCACCTTCATCATGGAGCCATAGACCAGCGTCATGTGCAGGATGCAACCGAGGAACACGGCGATGGCCAGCCGCACCACATCCAGCAGGGCCAGCACGCCCTGCGTGCCTGACACCCAGGCGATCAAGGCGAAGACGCCGAAGGGCGCCACTTCCATCACCCAGCTGGTGATCTTCAACATGATTTCAGAGGCGGCATCCACCACGTCGCCCACCGGCTTGGCCTTCTGGCCGACGACGAGGCCGGCCACGCCCAGCAACAGGGCAAAGAAGATCACGGCGAGCACATTGCCCTCGGCCAGCGAGGCGATCGGATTGCGCGGCACGATGCTCATCAGGCGCTCGGAGAGGGGAATGGTTTCCTGCAGAGTGCCCGGCACCGCGAGCGAGAGGTCAACGCCTTCACCGGGCTTGAGCAGCAGTGCCAGCACAATGCCGATGCAGATGGCAATGAGGGTGGTGATCATGTAGAGCGCGAGAGTTTTCACGCCAAGCGAACCGAGCTTCTGCGGATCACCCATCGACATGACGCCGGACACCAGTGTAAAGAAGACCAGCGGCACCACCACCATGCCGATGAGGCGTACGAAGAGATCGCCTATCCAGCGGATTGAAGCCGCTCCCTCCCCCCACAGACTGCCGACCACCACGCCCAATGCCAGGGCCAGCAGAATGCGTTTCCACAATGCGATCTCGAACCACGTGCGCAGCATGAACTCCCCCTCGGATACATCCATTCGCCCCTGGATTCCGTAACAGGGCTCTGACGCTGGAGCTTACAGACAAAGCCCTGGCAGTGCCAACGCTTTCCCGGGATGTGCGACAATGCGCGCCCGCCACTTACAGCACAAGAAGAGTCAACAATGTCCGAGCAGATCACCCGGTGGATAGAAGGCAGCGTTGCCAGCAACACCCACTGGACGCCCAACCTGTTCTCCCTGCGCATTGCCGCCGATGTCGCCCCATTCAAGGCCGGTCAGTACACTGCGCTGGCCCTGGACATCGCTGGCGAACGTGTTGCCGAGCCCTACTCCATCCTGAGCAGCCCTGGCACTTCCCCGCTGGAGTTCTTCTTCCACACCCCGATTGACGGGCAGTTGTCGTCCGCGCTGGGCCGCCTGAAAGAGGGTGATCGCGTCTGGGTTCAGCAGACGCCGGAAGGTCGCTTCACGCTGGATCAGGTGCCGGATGGACAGGACCTCTGGCTGCTCGCCACCGGGACAGGCGTCTCCCCGTTTCTGTCTCTGCTGCGCACGCCGCAGCCCTGGGAGCGCTTCGGCAATATCGTGCTGGTCTATGCAGTGCGCCACTGGCACGACATTGCCTACCACGCGCTGATCGAGCAATTGCGCAGCCGACACGGCGAGCGCTTCACCTTCATCCCCTTCGTCAGCCGCGAGAAGGTGGAGAGCACCGTGCACGGCCACATTCCCGCCAGCATCAGCAGCGGCACGCTCGAGCGTGTGGCTGGCCGCAGCTTTGCGCCGGAGCGTTCGCGTTTCATGCTGTGCGGCAATCCCGGCATGGTGCAGGACGCCCTCGCGGCCCTGCAGCAGCGCGGTTTCGTGCGCAGCGTCGAGGGCCGCACCGGGCACATCACTCTCGAAGCCTACTGGTAAAAAAAGGGCCGACACAGGAAAGTGTCGGCCCTCTGGAACGGACTGGCGAGCGCACCCCGCCCGCCAGTCCTTACCGGATCATGCGCCAGGCGTCCACTCGATGGAGGCCCAGAACTGACGCCCCCACGGCGTGGACAGCCGCGTCTCGAACCCGCCCTGCATCGGCATGCGCTGCGGGCGCTTGTCGAACAGGTTGTTGATGCCGAAGCTCAGGTTGAACTCGCTGTCGAAGTAGTCGTCCAGCACGATGGAGTAGCGCGCATCGAAGCGCATCTCGCCACGAATCGTGCGCGGAGCCACCCAGCCATCGTTGTAGGCATCCACCGTCACGTCGTTGTACGTCACGGTGTGCCAGTAGTTGGCGGAGATCGACGCACTGTGCTGATCCATGAACCAGTTCAGTCGCACATTGCTGCGGAACTTCGGCATGGGCGGCACGATGCCGGTGTTGGCGTTCTGCGAGCCCACCGCTTCCTGCCGCCCACCAAACAAGTCCTGATAGTCATAGGCCTTGTAGTAGGTGGTCTGCGCGGTGGTCCTGAAGGAACCCCAGTCCTGTGTGTCGAAGTCATAAGAGGCAGTGACGTCGAACAGGTCGATCCACACCGAGCTGATGTTCTGCGCCTGGGTGTAGACCGCGTCCACTGACTGGTCCTGACGACGATCCACGGAAGCCCCGGGACGCGAGGCGTAATCGGTCAGCCAGGCATTGGCTGCGTTGCGCGTGGCGGAGCCCGGGGTGTAGTCGTAGTTGGCAATGCCGGTCTGACCCAGGAACTGCTGGAACTGGAAGGTCACCGTGTCCTGCGTGGTCAGCGAGCGGATGCGGTCGGTGTACTCGATCTCCTGATAATCCAGGGAGATCTCGAAGCCTTCCAATGCGCCACTGGCCTGCCAGGTCAGCCCGAGGTTTCTGATCTCGGACGTTTCCGGCGACAGGTTGGGATTACCGGCAGAGCAGGTCGTCGCCCCGATCAGCAGGTTGTTGGTGAACGGGTCACGGCCGCTAAACACCTCGCCGCAGTTTTCATCCTTCACGTAGGGACGCGCCTGCACGGCGGTCGGTGCCAGGAAGCTCTCGCCCCAGGAGCCGCGAATCGCCAGCCCCTCCATGGCCTCCCAGCGCACAGCGATCTTGGGCGTGGTGGCCTCCAGACCGAAGTCCTTGAACTGCTCGTGGCGCACGGCAGCCTGTACCGCCAGGGTTTCCAGGATGGGCACTTCGATTTCCATGAAGGCGGCACGCACCTCGGAGAAGTAATGCTCGTCCGTTGGCAGCGGTGCGCCCACTACGGTGTTGTAGTCCCAGCCAGCGGCGTCCACGGGGTTTGCGTAACGATCATCCACGAAGTCGCGCCACTGATAACCGGCCGCCATGGCCACCGCTCCGGCGGGCACATCGAACAGCTCACCGGTCAACACGGTTTCCCAGATGTCCAGTTCCTCGGTCTGAGTCAGGCGGTTCTTGTCGCGCTCGAACAGCCACTCGGTGATCTCGGCTGAGTTGCTGGTGACCCCCTCGACGTAGAACGGTGAACGCGGATCGGCGGAGCCGAAGGGGTTCCAGTATTCATTGCCATTCGGGCCGCCCAGGCCGGCAAGGCCAAGCTGCAGCTTGCCCAGATGCACGGAAAAGGAGTCGCTCATCTGCCGGCTGTCCTGCTTCGCGTAGTAGGTGTAGCCGGTCCAAGTGTCGGTCAGATCGAACTCGGCGCTCAGCTTGAGACGATTGAGCTGGGTGTGCGTCTCGAAGGCACGCGAGCCGCCGGAGTCCTCGATGTGGCTAGGGCGATGCGTGTAGGACTCAGTGATCGGACGCCAGTTCCAGGGCACCACGTCGAAGCCATAAGGGTTCGCCGGGTGATTGGCACGCACGTAAAGCACGTTCTGGTTGTTGCCCGAGATCGCGGTGGTCGACGTGGTGCGACCATTGGAGATGCGGTAGGAATTGTTCAACGTCGCATTCAGACGCAGCCAGTCCGCCGCTTCCCAACTCAACGAGTTGTAGGCGTTGTAGTTCTCCTCCTCGGTGGAGTACTGGAACTGCTTGGTGTAATCGAACAGGCAGTTGCCCGTCAGTGCGCCTGCAGCATTGCGCTGCGGCACACCCGACGGGGTGCTGTACTTGCCTTGACCGTGGCCGGGATAGCCATCATTGAAAGTGCCGCAGGAAGGGTCGATCAACAGTCGGTTGGAGGCCGCTGTCGACACCACGCCGCCGTGGCGCTGGTACAGACGTACGCCGGGCGGTGCTGGTGTCGTCACGCGACGGAAGGTGCCTGGGTTGCCGGAGGTGGAGGAACCATAGGCCATTTCCCACTCGCGCGGGCGCTCGTACTGCATCAGCGGCGTCTTCTTCTTGTTCTCGAACGCCGACACCCACGAGAGGCCATTGTCGAAGGTCTTGCCGTACATGAAGGCAGCCGTGGTTTCCTCCATTCCCCGCTCATCCGTGGTCTGGTAGTAGGTGCGTACGCGCAGTCCTTCGAATTCCTTCACCGGCAGGATATTGACCACCCCCGCCACCGCGTCGGAGCCGTAGAGGGCCGAACCACCGTCGAGCACCATTTCCAGACGTTCAATGGCGATCTCGGGCAGCGTGCTGGAGACTGCCGGCGAAAGCGTGCGTGTGCCGTCCACCAGGGTCAGCGTGGAGTTCTCCCCCAGACCGCGCAGATTGAATGAGGCGCCCACAGCGTCCTGAGCACCATCCTGGCCGGCCAGCACGTTGGCCACCACGTCCGTGTTCTGGGTATAGGTCAGTTCTCGGATGTAGTTGGACACGCTGGGCGCGCCTGAGTCGTACAGATCCGCCTGGCTGACGGTATCCACCGGGGAATTCTGCGCAAACGCCGAATTCCGGATATAGGAACCGGTGACCACCACTTCTTCGACTTCGGGGGCGTCGGCTGCGGGCGTCTGAGCCTGAGCCAGGGCCAGCACGGGAAGGGACAGGGACGCCGCCAGGGCGGAATGGATCAGGTAGCGCAGTCGCGCGCGCTTGTTCATCTGCTGCATGGTTCTCTCCGATTATCAGCCTGATTGTTGTTGTAGTTCGGACTGATCGAGTGCCTCAGCCCGAATGGCTGCCAATACCGCCCGGTCCACATCGAACACGCGGGAGCCGTGAGCGCTCGCCTTTGCAACAATGTGTGACTTTTTGTCAGCGAATCGAGTGTACCCATGATTAACAAGTTCTTTCAAACCAACCAATAACTCAATGTTCCAGAATAAATGCGGCGTTAAAGACCACTTGGTCGACAAACGGTGGCAAAATTACGATCAAAGGAGGGGTGAGCAGGACGAACGGCCGCTCGTCGAAAATTGCGGCTGCGACAAAGCGTTGCGGGCAAGCGTCGAAACGCTTGAAAAAAAGGGCCCTCGGCCTTGCAGCCGAGGACCCAAACTTCACTCATGATCGAAGCGAATCAGGCGCCAGGCGCCCAGTCCAGCGACACCCATACCTGCCGGCCCCAGGGCACGGACAGTCGGGACTCGAATCCGCCGATGATGGCGAAGCTTTGCGGCCGGATGTCAAACAGATTGCTCACCCCGTCCCTCACGCTGAAGGTACTGTACCCCCCGAGGCCGCGCAGATTGAAGGTAGAGGCAACCGGGTAGTTCTGCGCGAACGCGCTGTTGCGGATGCCGTAGTGAGTCACGACGACTTCTTCCACCTCGGGGCCTGGGCGGCTTGCGCCTGCTGCAGAACCGGGGCGGCGAATAAAGCAATGAGACAGGGGGGGATCAGCAGGCGCAGCTGCGCGCCCTGTGCATGGGTGCATGTTCATCTCCCGTGTTCGAACCACTCCGCGAAGCGCAGGGTGGTCCGTTCATTCTTGTCATCAGCGGTGGTGCACTTTCAAAGGCACAACATGATTCACACTGGAGACTGCATGCAGAGCGCATTTCCGGTACTTCGAGAGACTACCAAATCGCCTTTACTGCGTTTTCTTGACGGGTGCTTCGTGCCCCCTCGCGGAAGCCCTTGTTGAAAGAAGCCGTGCTGCGGCAGAGTACACGCCTCTGCCGCAGCACGATGTCATGTCGTCATGCACCTGGGGCCCAGTCGATGGACATCCAGAACTGACGGCCCCACGGTGTGGAGAGACGAGTTTCCGCCCCGCCTATGATCGCCAGGCGCTGGGGACGCTTGTCGAACAGATTGTTGATCCCCACGCTCAGCGTGATCTCACTGTCGAAGTACTGATCAAAGACATGCGCATAGCGCGCGTCGAAGATGTACTCGCCACGGATGTTGCGGGGCGGGTTCTTGGTGTTGTCGCCATCTTCCGGGTAGAAATCCACCACCTGGTCATCGAACTTGATGGTGCTCCAGTAATTGGCGGAGATCGACGCACTCTGATTGCCACGGAACCAGTTCACGCGCGCGTTGGCCTTGATCTCGGGCAACGGCGGCACGATACCGGTACGACCGTTCTGCTTGCCCACCGCTTCCACGCGGATGCCGTTCAGGTCCATGTAGTCGTAAGTGTCATACAGCGTGGTCTGCAACGTCGTGGTGAAGCTGCCCAGATTGTCCGTGTCGAACTGATACTGTGCCTTCACGTCCAGCAGATCGATCCAGACCGAGCTAATGTTGGCGGACTGCACGAAAAGCTTGGAGACTGATCCATTGGGGTAGCGCTGGATCGCGTACCCCGGAATGGCGGCCTTGGCAGCCAGCCAGGCGTCGGCTGCGGCACGGGTGGCAGAACCGGGCACGGCCGAGTAGGACGAGCGGGCGATGCCGGTTTCACCCAGGAACTGCTGGAACTGGAAGCCCACGGTGTCCTGCTGGCTCAGCGTACGGATACGGTCGACGTATTCGATTTGCTGATAGTCCATGGAGAGGTTCAGCCCTTCGAGGAAGTTCCCGGTGGGTTCCCAGGTGAAGCCGAGGTTCTTGATGGTGGAAGTTTCCGGCTCCAGGTTCGGGTTGCCGGACTGACACCAGATACCGCCGATCAGCGGGGTGTTGGTGAATTCGTCCAGTCCACTGAACATGTCCGCACAGCGGTCATCCGCCACGAACGGGCGCGCCTGGAATGGCGATGGCGCCAGGAAGCTCTCGCCCCAAGACGCACGCACCGCCAGACTGGGCAGCGCCTCCCAGCGCAAGGAAACCTTGGGAGTCGTGGCTTCCAGACCGAAGTCCTTGAACTGCTCGTGACGGACCGCGAACTGGGCCGCCAGCGTTTCCAGGATCGGGACCTCTACTTCGGCAAACACGGAACGGGTTTCCGACACATAAACGGCATCCTTCAGACGCTCGCCCAGCACCTGGCTGTTGGCGTAGTCCTCGCCCAGTTTGTCGTAAGGGTCGGCATAGTCCTCGATGCGAATGTCGCGCCACTGGTAGCCGAAGGCCATGGACACGGCACCGGCCGGCAGGTCCAACACCTCGCCGGTCGCCAGGGTCTCGAACACATCCAGGAAGTTGCGTCCGCCGAGGCGGTTCGGGTTGTAGGACATCAGCCAGTCCACCAGTTCCTGCGAGTTGTCCGTCTTGCCCGGCACGTAGCGTGAGGAGTACGGCGACTGCGAACCGAAGGGATTGAACCACTGATTGCCGTTCGGACCACCCCGTCCGGACATGGCCAGCTGCAATCTACTGGATGTCACCACGTGCTCGTCGGAGGTGTTCTTGTCCTCTTGGATCGAGTAGTAGGTGTAGCCCGTCCAGGTGCCTGCCAGATCATACTCGGCACTGAACTTCAGTCGATTGAGGGCATAGTCTGAACTCACCTTTTTGGACGAGTCAGTGTAGTAGCTCGAAGGCAGGTTCGCGCCTGTGTTGCCGAACACGCGCCAGCTCCACGGTGTCAGATCAACACCCCAGGGGTTCGCAGGGTGATTGGCGGGAATCTTCATGACGGCTCGGTCATTGCCGCCGTTGGGCGAGGTGCCCGTGGTGCGGTTCTGGTTGTAGCGGTAATGATTGTTCAGGGTGACGTTCAGGCGCAGCCAGTCGGCAGCGTCATAAGAGAGCGTGTTGTAGAGATTCCAGTTGATCTCATGTCGAGAATAAGCGTGTTGGATACTGTACTCATAGGTACAGTTGCCGTTGTAGATCGTGCCCGACGGGTTGCTGTACTGGCTCTCGCCATGGGCGTCGAAGCCGGCGTTGAACTTGCCGCAGTCCGGGTCCAGCAATACCGGGCCTGTACTGGTACCGCCATGCGGCTGCAACAGTTGCACGCCTGGTTTGGAATTGATCAGGCGCCGGAAGGAGCCGACCGGGCCGGAGTTGGATGCGTTGTTGGAGTTCTTCCACTCGCGCGGGCGCTCGTACATCATCAGCGGTGTCTGCTTCTGGCCCTCGAAGGCGCCTACGTACTCGATACCGTTATTGAAACTCTTGCCCCACAGCATCGAGCCCGTGAAGTGCTCCATGGCGCCGTCTTCGGTGCGCTGGTAATAGGTGCGAGCGCGGAAGCCCTCGAATTCCTTGATCGGGATGATGTTCACCACCCCCGCCACGGCATCGGAGCCGTAGAGAGCGGAGCCCCCGTCCAGCACCATTTCCATGCGACTTATGGCGATCTCAGGCAGACTGGCCGACATCAGCGGGCTCAGGGTACGAGCACCGTCTATCAGCGTGAGAGTGGAATTCTCCCCGAGGCCACGCAGGTTGAAACTGCTGTTGCCCGTCTGGGCACCATCGGAGGTCCCCAGTACGACGTTGACCACGTTGGTGTTCTGCGTATAGCTGAGATCACGGATATAGGCCCCCATGCTCGGCGCACCGGATTCCAGCAGGTCTTCCTGGGAAACGGTGTCCACGGGGGAGTTCTGGGCAAAGGCACTGTTCCTGATATAGGAACCTGTCACCACCACTTCCTCGACTTCAGGATCAGTCTGAGCCTGAGCCTGAGCGGAAAGCGGGAGCACGACGGAAGCGACAAGGCAGGAATGAATCAGATGACGCAGTTGCCCGCGTCGAGTGAAGTTAAGCATGTTTATCTCCGGTTGTTGGCTCTTGCCGCCACTTCGCAACAAGGCCTTTATTATTTGGATATCAATAGCTTAGAACTTTATAAGGCACTACTGCATGACTATCACTGGAAGACAACAGGCCACACGACCATTCCGGTACAACGATATACAACCATTACACCTTATACCCACCGATGTAAGCAGGCGCGGGCAGGAAATGCAATCCCTGAAACGCTTAGTCACAACTTGTCACATATTCCCATGGAACGGTCGTTCGAAAAATACCACAGCCTGCCTATGGTGACGGGAAAACGCCGGAAAAGGCCATGATATAGACGGGATTCTGGAATAGAAATCGGGCGCCGCATGTTGCCACACGGAGCCCGACCCTTACGAGGAGACTGCTTTTGCTTACTGGCCTGCGACGGAGCGCTGCTTGGCCGCTTCACGTTGAGCCACGATTTCCTGGTAGCCCGCCTCGTCCAGATGCGTGATGGCAAGCCAGGCGTGGGTCATCTCGTCAGCGGTACGGCTGCCGGCCACCACCCAGAAGTCCGGATCAGGATTGTTCGGGTTGTTGGCGGTGTTGTCGTACCACTGCTTGATGACCATCACGGCGCCAGTCGGAATGAGCGGCGCAACATCGGCTTCGTAAAGGTGGCTGTGGTGCCACGTGGCGCTCCAGTTGGAGATCTGACTGATCTGCTCGGTGCGACCGGTCGCCGGGTAGTAGATCTCGAGCGACGCAGCACGCATGCGCAGATGGCCGTGCGGCTGGAAGCTGTCCACACGAACCGGGTGATCGAAGGAGTGGAAGCCCTGAGTCATGGCGGTGCCATGGGGCGGCACCACCAGCTCGCCTTCGTCCAGTCGATAAAGCTTGAGGTCCTGCTTGTACTTGGCCTGGGTCTCGTACCCTTCCGGGTGCAGCCAGATGCCGATCTCGACGACGTTGTCCTCGATCACGGTGCCGGGAGCTGTCGCACCGACGCCACCGGGGAACAGGTGAATGTCCCAGCGAATGCGGGCATTGGCCGGCAGAGTGCGGCACACGCCGTCCGGAGCGATCTCGCCCCACTTGCCCATCGCATATTCGGTCAACATGCCGACGTCTTCATATTCGCCGTCAGCATTCATGATCTCGACGTTGGAGTTGGCGTGGTGCACCACAGCCTTGGCGTTGCCTGCCGGCTTCACCTGGATCGCCTTGATGCAACGGTCGGTGGTAAGCCCGGTTTCGACAAACGGTCGGTGCCACATGTCGTTGCCAATGGCCGGGACGTCGATGGGCTCGGAGTCCAGAATCAGCGTCGGTTGACCAAACTGGGCGGCAAACGTCCACTCATCACTGTCGGGCAGGTTGGCAACCGGGTGCGAGCGATCGCCCCAATCCCCTTCCGGTGCGCCTTGAGCGACCCACTGGGTGATGGTGTTGATTTCCTCATCTGACAGACGCCAGTCACCTTGCAGATCCTGGATGCCGATGTGGTCGTCGTAGGAATACGGGGGCATTTCCTTGTTGGCGACGCGCATGCCGATCAGCGGTGCCCAGGGACGTACCTGCTCGTAGTTGGTGAGTTGCATCGGGCCAATGGCCCCTTCACGATGGCAGACGACACAGTTGTCCGTGATGATCTGAGCAACGTGATCCGCATAAGTGATGGCGCCGGAGTCAATCGAAAGGTCGGACTGCGCCTGAGCCTGACCGCTCATTCCCAATACCGCCAGAACGGCGGCACCAAGAGCCGCCTTGCCGGTGTGCCTGACGAGCCACCGCTGTTTCATCTGCATGTTCATCTCCTGTGCTTGATGAGTTGCTGGCCAGCGCGCAATCACGCACCAGACAGACGTTTTTATTTGAATTCCAACAACTTAGCTAGAGATAAGGAAGGCAATGACTATCACAGGATGACTGCATGCGCGGGGGCAAATCCGGTACAACGATATACGACCATCACACCTTATGGCCGGGAATGTACGCCGGGGCGCTCGGCAAAAGCAAACGGATTATTTCGACGTCACATTTTGTCACATATTCGCCGATCCGCGTCAGCTTCAGGAGCCAGGGATTTTCCCTGTGGGAATCGTTCCGTATCACCGCAGCACGGAGCAGTGTCAGGGTTAGAAATCGGGCACCGCATGTCGCCATGCGGCACCCGACCCTTACGAGGAGCTCTTGCTTACTGACCTGCCACTGATCGCTGCTTGGCAGCTTCGCGCTGGGCCAGGATCTCTGCATAACCCGCGTCGTCCAGGTGCGTGATGGCGATCCAGGCGTGGGTCATTTCATCGGCGGTTCGGCTGCCGGCAACCACCCAGAAGTCCGGATCCGGATTGTTCGGGTTGTTGGCAGTATTGTCATACCACTGCTTGATCACGAGCACTGCACCTGTTGGCACCAGCGGCGCCACATCAGGCTCGTACAGGTGACTGTGATGCCAGGTGGCACTCCAGTTGGATATCTGGCTGATCTGCTCGGTGCGACCAGTCGCCGGATAGTAGATCTCCAGTGAGGCGGCCCGCATGCGCAGATGGCCGTGGGGCTGGAAGCTGTCAATGCGAACCGGGTGGTCGAACGAATGGAAGCCCTGGGTCATTGCCGTGCCGTGCGGTGGCACAATCAGTTCGCCTTCGTCCAGCCGGTACAGCTTCAAGTCCTGCTTGTACTTGGCAACATTCTCGTAACCCTCAGGGTGCAGCCAGATGCCGATCTCGACGACGTTGTCCTCGATCACGGTGCCAGGAGCCGTGGCGCCAACCCCACCGGGGAACAAGTGGATATCCCAGCGGATGCGGGCGTTGGCCGGGAGTGTGCGGCACACGCCTTCCGGCATGATCTCGCCCCATTTGCCCATGGCATACTCGGTCAACTGCCCATAGTCCTCGTACTCCCCATCAGCGTTCATGATCTCGACATCCGAGTTGGCGTGGTGCACGACGGACTTGGCATTTCCGGCCGGCTTCACCTGGATGGCCTTGATGCAACGATCAGTGGTCAGCCCTGTATAGACATAGGGACGATGCCACATGTCATTGCCGATGGCCGGTACGTCAATGGGTTCGGAGTCCAGGATCAGTGTCGGCTGACCGAACTGATCCGCGAAGTTCCACTCGTCGGTATCCGGCAGATCGGCCACCGGGTGCGAACGATCACCCCAGTCCCCTTCGGGCGCGCCCTGAGCAACCCACTGGGTGATGGTGCTGATTTCCTCTTCGGTCAGGCGCCAGTCACCCTGCAACTCCTGGATGCCGATGTGATCATCGTAAGAATAAGGAGGCATCTCCTTGTTCGCCACGCGCACACCGATCAAGGGCGCCCATGGCCGGATCTGTTCGTAGTTGGTGAGCTGCATCGGACCGATGCCGCCTTCGCGGTGGCACACGACGCAGTTGTCGGTAATGATCTGAGCCACGTGATCGGCATAGGTGACTTCGCCGGAATTGATGGACAGACCGGATTGAGCCTGCACAGAACCGCTCATTCCAAGAACTGCAACAACGGCAGCTCCCAGTGCCGCCCTGCCGGTGCGCCTGAGGCCCCGAGGATTGATTGCGCGCATGTTTGTCTCCTTTTCATACCAAGTTGCGGCTGGCGCTGGCGTTCAGCCTGGCAAGCCATATTTGTTTGTAATTGGAATTCAACAAGCTTGTATGAAGATCATAAGGCGGGCAATGACAATCACCGGAGACAGCATGCGGGGGCAAATCCGGTACAACGAAAGCATCCAGTTGCACCTTATGCGCGGAATCTACGCCAGCAACACCTGCGATGGCAATATCAAAAACAGTCTTGTTGCAACTTGTTACACTTTTTCCAAGAATATAACCGTGCGTTCCTGATTCACCAGACTTCTGCAACGCCCATTCCGAATCAGGGTGAAAAGGCGCTTCTTCAGAACAAAAAAATCGGGCGCCGCATGTTGCCACACGACGCCCGACCCTTTACGAGGATACTGCTACTGCTGCTTACTGACCTGCAACGGAACGCTGCTTGGCCGCTTCACGCTGAGCCAGGATTTCCTGGTAGCCTTCGTCGTCCAGATGCGTGATCGCCAGCCAGGCGTGGGTCATCTCGTCAGCAGTACGGCTGCCTTCCACCACCCAGAAATCCGGATCCGGATTGTTCGGGTTGTTGGCGGTGTTGTCATACCACTGCTTGATGACCATCACTGCGCCAGTCGGGACGAGCGGAGCGACATCCGTCTCGAACAGATGGCTGTGGTGCCATGTGGCGCTCCAGTTGGAGATCTGGCTGATCTGCTCGGTGCGACCGGTCGCCGGATAGTAGATCTCCAGAGAAGCGGCGCGCATGCGCAGGTGGCCGTGGGGCTGGAAGCTGTCGATACGCACCGGGTGGTCAAACGAGTGGAAGCCCTGAGTCATGGCAGTGCCATTCGGGGGCACAATCAACTCGCCCTGGTTCAATCGGTACAGAGCCAAGTCCTGCTTGTAACGGACTTGATTCTCGTAGCCTTCCGGGTGCAGCCAGATACCGATCTGCACGACGTTGTCCTCAATTACCGTGCCGGGAGCTGTCGCCCCTACACCGCCTGGGAACAGGTGAATGTCCCAGCGAATGCGGGCGTTGGCCGGCAGGGTGCGGCATACGCCGTCCGGAGCAATCTCGCCCCACTTGCCCATCGCGTATTCGGTCAGCATGCCGACGTCTTCATATTCGCCGTCAGCATTCATGATCTCGACGTTGGAGTTGGCGTGGTGCACCACGGCCTTGGCGTTGCCGGCCGGCTTCACCTGGATCGCCTTGATGCAGCGATCAGTGCTCAGCCCGGTTTCCACGTAAGGACGGTGCCACATGTCATTGCCGATGGCCGGCACGTCGATGGGCTCGGAGTCCAGAATCAGGGTGGGCTGACCAAACTGGGCAGCAAAATTCCACTCATCGGCGCTGGGCAGGTTGGCTACTGGATGCGAACGATCGCCCCACTCGCCTTCCGGAGCGCCCTGGGCGACCCACTGAGTGATGGTGTTGATTTCCTCGTCCGACAGACGCCAGTCGCCTTGCAGGTCCTGGATACCGATATGGTCATCGTAGGAGTAAGGAGGCATCTCCTTGTTCGCAACGCGCACGCCGATCAGAGGCGCCCAAGGGCGTACCTGGTCGTAATTGGTGAGCTGCATCGGGCCGATGCCGCCTTCGCGGTGGCACACAACGCAGTTGTCGGTGATGATCTGGGCGACGTGATCAGCATAGGTCACTTCGCCGGATTCAATGCCCAGGCCGGACTGCGCCTGTGCGTTCGCTCCCAGCACCGCCAGAACGGCGAAGCCCAGAGCGGCTTTCCCGGTTTGCCTGATGCTCAAACGCTGCTTCAACTTCATGATCCTCTCCTTACCGTGTAAATGGGCTGAACGCCAGCGCACCGGGTAGAGCGGTAAGCGCGCACAGCATTCGGGTTGGTTCTTGTTGGTCCCGATTGTCACTCTGCCTGCAAGCAGACAACCGTGCAGACTGCGACGCTGAATATAGTGAAAGTTTCAGCGGGTTCAAGATTCGCACGATTGATTTTGTTGATGTAGATCAATTTATCTGCTTGCGTCGCACGCACCCTCTCGGCCACGGTAGACTGCAACTTCTGCAACTCCTTGATTGCAGACCACAAGCCACCCCTGGGAGCCCCGATGAAAGCCTTGCTGGCCATGACTCTGATCACGCTGACCGCCCTCGCGACAGCCTTTCTGCAATATCAGGACGCCCAGGCGCTGCGCGCGAGCCTGCAGCGCAGCGAAGCCGAGCGCGAAGCCCTGCAGAGACAGGCGGACGCCAGCGCAGCGCAGCTGGCTGCGAGCGTCGCACAGCAGCAGAGCGTGCAACTGCAGATCGAGCAGCTGCAGGAAAGCCTGCGCAGCTCCTCGGCGCAACTGCTGGAGCTGTCGAACAGCCTGCAGGAGGCCCGCCAGCTGATGGCTCCTCCGCCCCCCTGACGCTTGCGCATTCCACGGTGCAATTCAGCGCCGCGCGGTCTCTGGATTCGAGGCAGCTTTGTGGTGACCTTCGGGGTGGAATTCTTTACATTAGCCGCCATCTGTCCCGGCACGAGAGACCGCGCCCGATCCCTTCTGGAGAAACCTATGCCACACATCCCGACTTCCGGGTCCGCCCGCGCCATGCTTGGCGTCCTGGTGCTGTTTTCGGCCCTCTTCGCCTGCAGTCCGCAAGTCACGCCCGCAACGCCGACCACCCCCGCGGCCGACGGGACCCAGGACGTGGCCGGTGCCGGCTACCGGCGCATCAACTCTCCCAACCCGGACGATGCCCTGCACACCCAGATCTTCGAGCTGGACAACGGCCTGCAGGTCTACCTGACGGAAAACCACGAGGAGCCGCGCTTCTACGCCGAGATCGCCGTCAAGGCGGGCAGCAAGCACGATCCGGCCGACGCCACCGGACTGGCGCACTACCTGGAGCATCTGCTGTTCAAGGGTACCCAGGAGCTGGGCACGCTGGACTATGCCGCCGAGAAACCCTATCTCGACCAGATCACCGAGCTTTACGAGCGCCACTTCCGCGAGACCGACCCGGCCGCTCGCGCGGAGATCTATGCCGAAATCAATCGTGTCTCCCAGCTGGCAGCCCGGTACGCCATCCCCAACGAGATGGACAAGCTCTACAACGCCATGGGTGCGTCCAACCTGAATGCCCACACCTGGCACGAGGAAACCGTGTACAAGGTCGGCCTGCCGTCCAACCGCCTGCAGCAGTGGGCCGCCATCGAGTCCAGCCGCTTCGTCGACCCGGTGTTCCGGCTGTTCCACACAGAGCTGGAAACCGTCTACGAAGAGCAGAACCAGAGCCTGGACAACCGCGACCGCGTGTCCTACTACGCCATGGGCAAGCTGCTCTACAAGAAGCACCCCTACGGCCAGCAGACCACCATCGGGGATTCCGAACACCTGAAGAATCCCTCCCTGGTCTACATCCAGAATTACTTCGACACCTATTACGTGCCGAACAACATGGCCATCTTCATCAGCGGCGACATCGACAGCGACGCGACCATCGCCACCATCGCCGAGCATTTCGGCAAGTGGGAGCGCAAGGAAGTCCCCGAGGTGGGCCCCTGGGTGGAGGACCCGATCGAGCAGGTTGAGCGCGTGACCGTGCAGTACCTGGGCGAGGAGGAGGTGCAGATCGCCTATCGCACCGTGCCCAACGGCCATCCCGACAAGGAAGCGCTGATGCTGCTGGACATGATCCTGGACAACCGCACCGCCGGGCTCATCAACATCAACCTCAACCAGGCCCAGGCCGTGCAGGCCGCCGGCTCGTCACCGGAGTTCCTCAATGACTATGGCTCTCAGCGCCTGTGGGGCGTGCCCAAGCAGGGCCAGACGCTGGCTGAGGTCGAGCAGCTGCTGGTGGACCAGATAGAGCACATCAAGGCAGGCGAATTCGAGGACTGGATCATTCCAGCCATCGTCAACGACTTCAAGAAGAGCCAGAAGCAGGCGCTGGAATCCAACACCGCCCGCGTCACCACCATGCGCCAGGCCTTCATGGCCGGCGAGGACTGGGACCACTATGTCGCCGAAATGGCGCGCCTCGAGCAGGTGCGCAAGGACGACATCGTGCGAGTGGCCAATCAGTATTTCGGTGACAATTACGTGGCCGTGCACCGGGTGAACGAGCAGCACGAGATCCCGCACGTCGAGAAGCCGCAGATCGACCCAGTGAACATCGACCCGAGCCGACAGTCGGCCTTCGCCGCCAGCATCCTGGCCATGCCCTACGAGGAGATCGAGCCCACCTTCTTGGACGCCAACGAGGATTACCGCGTCGTCGAGTTCGCCCCTGGCGTGCCGCTCTACTACGCGCCGAACCCCCTCAACGACCTGTTCTCATTCTCCATCAGCGTGGAGACAGGCACCGAGGAGAACGACCGCCTCGGGCTCGCCACCGCCCTGTTGGAAAAATCCGGTGCCGGCAGCCTCAGCGCCGCCGACCTGCAGAAGGAGTGGTACAGGCTAGGCAGCGAGTTCGGCATCAGTGCAGGCGCCAACGAGTCCTCCATCGGCGTCAGCGGCCTGGACGAGCAGTTCGAGCCCACCCTGAGCCTGATGCTGGAGCTGCTGCGCAATCCGGTGTCCGACGAGGCCACCCTGGAAGAGCTCAAGGCCATCATCCTGAAGTCGCGCGAGGAGCAGAAACAGGACCCGGGCGCGATCAGCCAGGCCCTGTTCCTTTACAACCGCTATGGTGAAGACTCTCCCATGCTGCAGACGCTGACCTCCGCCGAGATCGCCGGGTCCACCGTGCCGAAGCTGCAGGACGAGATCCGCAATCTGCTGACCTACAAACACACCCTGAGCTACACCGGCTCGCTGTCACTGGAGCAATTGCAGGAGAAACTGCAGCGGCTCTACCAGGTGCCCGCCGAGCTCAAGGACACGCCGCCCTACCGTTTCCGCACGGCGCGGGTGGTGGACGCCAACGAGATCTATGTGGTGGACCAGGCCACGGCCCAGGCCCAGGTGCGCATCGAGTTCCCTGACGGCACCTATGACGAGGCGCTGGTGATCCCCTCCTCGCTCTACAACACCTATTTCGGCACCAGCATGTCGAGCGTGGTGTTCCAAGAGCTGCGTGAAGCGCGGGCACTGGCCTATTCCGCGCAGGCCCAGTACTCCCAGGGCGGTCGTCTGAATGCCGAGAACCTCGCCATCGGCGCCATCGGCTCGCAGAACGACAAGACGGTGGAGGCCCTCGCCGCCTTCCTCGACCTGTTCGACAACATGCCGTCCTCGGGCGAGCGCTTTGAAGAAGCCCGCAGCTCGCTGGAGAACCGCTACCGCACCTCCACAGTCGGCTTCCGTCAGATCATCGGCTCGGTGCGTTCGTGGGAGCGCCTCGGGCTGGACGGGGACCCGCGCCCCGCCCGCTTCGAACAGCTGCGCAGCGCCACGCTTGAAGACATGCTGGCCTTCCAGCGTGACAACATCGCCGGACGCCCGAAGCTGATCTCCATCGTCGGCGACCTGTCCCGCATCGATGTCGACGCGCTGGCGCAGCACGGCACCGTGACCCAGGTGCAGGTCGACGACCTGTTCGTGGACTGAGGGGATGACGGCAGTGTCGGAGTCCGGACCGAACGTCCCCATGCCGCTGCGCGTGACGGGGCTGAACAAGCGCTACGGCGCCACCGTCGTCTTGCAGGACCTGCAGCTGCAGGTCGAGCCCGGCGCCGTGCATGGCCTGGTGGGGCTGAACGGCTCCGGCAAGACCACCACACTGGAATGCATCCTGGGCATGCGGCCCTTCGACGGCGGCGAGATCCGCGTGCTGGGCCATGCGCCCGACGCGCTGTACCGCAGCGAAGGCGCCGTCGTGAGCATCTTCGACAGCCCCAGCCTGCACCCGCACCTCACCGTCAGGCAGGTGCTGGAACACGCGGCACTGCTTTGCCAGCACCCGGTGCGCTCCCCTGCCGAGGTCGAGGCCTTGCTGGGCATCGTCAAGTACAGCGGCTATCGCATCCGTGAACTCTCGCTGGGCAATCGCCGCCGTGCCTCCATCGCTCAGGCCCTGCTGGGCAGTCCGTGCCTGGTGATTCTGGATGAGCCCTTCAACGGACTGGATGCCGGCGGCGTCGATGACGTGCTCGATCTCATCGCCCGACTCAACCGCGAGGAAGGCACGGCCTTCCTGCTCTCCAGCCATCAGCTGCCCTACCTGGAGCGGGTCTGCACGCATCTGTCGGTGCTGCACAAGGGGCGCATCGCCGTGAGTGGCGCTGTCAGCGAGCTGTTCGATGCCGGCGACACCCGGCTGCGCGTGCGCTGCGACGACGTAGTGCGCGCCCTCGCTCTCGTGCGGGACCTGCCCGGCGTTCAGGTGGAAGACACCCGCGAACCCGGCGTGCTGACGCTGCGCATCGGCCAGAGCAACGCGGCCCTGATCAACCAGACGCTGGTGAGCAAGGGCATCCTGGTCAGCGAGCTGGCGCCCGAACGCCCCTCACTCACCTCGCTTTTCCACGCGATCACCACTGCCGATCCTGTACAGGCCTCTGCCGAGCGAGGTGCCGCATGAGCGCCTTCCTCGCCACGCTGCGGGCCGAACTCTATGTGGCCCGCCGAAGCACCAGCGTCTGGCTGCTCGTGCTGCTGCCGGCCTTCGCCGTGGTGCTGCGCGCCAGCATCGTCAAGCTGGCCGAGTCCGGCGAGGCGGCCCGGGATGCCCTGCTGGGCGGAGGCGACGATGTGCCCGTCGCCAGCAATGCCTGGGGACATTTCGTCGACGGCTTCGCCACCGGACTCACCCTGCTGAGCCTGTCCCTGGTGGCCTGGGCCGCCTGGTCCTTCGCCAGTGACCGCGACACCGGCGCCCTGCGACATGTCCTGATCCGCCGCAGCAGCCGCACGCACCTGGTGCTGGCCAAGCTGTGCACCGTCTGGCTGCTCGCGCTCTGCGCTCTACTGTTGCTGACCGCGACCACCAGTGCCATCTGCGCACTGCTGTGGGACTTCGGCCCGGTGGTGGAGGACGGCTACGAGCTGATCGGCAGCGAGGAGATTCGCGAAGAGGTATGGCTCGGCCTGCGCCTGGCGCTGATTCCCCTGCCCACAGCGCTCGCCTTCGGCGTGCTGGTGTCGGTGCTCGCCCAGTCCGCCACCCAGGCCGTGACCGCCGCCCTGGGCATCAGTCTGGCGCTGGATGTGTTCAAGGGTGTGCTGGGCGACGCCGCGCACTATCTCTACGCCCGCTACCAGCCTTCGCTGATCGACCAGTCCTATCTGCAGGATGTCGGCCGACTGGTGCGCGGCTATTCCGATGTGATGATCGACCCGCAGGTGCTGGCCCTCAACGAATGGGTGCCGCTGCCCCAGCTGCTGCTGTTCCTGGTGCTGGCTCTGCTGGCCGTGAGGAGGAAACCCCTGTGAGCCCTGCTCTGCGTGCCCTGTCCCTGAGCCTGTGTTCCGTGTTGCTGGCCGGCTGCCTGAGCACCGAGCCGCGTGCGCTGGTGCCCAGCATCACCCTGTCGCCGGAGACCGTCAGCCTCAGTTCGGGCGAGCCGGTCGGCCAGGGCCTGAACTTCGGCATGAGCACGGCGCTGAACGAGAGCGACTCGCTGAGCAACATCACCGTGCTGCCCGGCGTGCGCATTCGCGCCGTCACGCCCGGTGGGGCCGCCGACCTGGCCGGATTGCGGGCGGGCGACGTGATCCTGCGCATCGATGAGCGGGAGGTGAACCACCCCGATCTCGTGGAAGCCCTGGCGCAGCAGAGCGATGCCGCCGGCGCCTTCGTGCTGGAAGTGCGCCGGGCCACCACCGTGTTTCAGACCACGCTCAACGCCCGCCCGCAGACCGACGGACGCGCCGAGCTGGTGGAGCTGTACCGGGTCGACCCGGTGGCCACCCGGGCGGGCTATGTCACCGAGATCTATGACACTGCCGGCGGCGCGCCGCGCTCGGGCGCCCGCATCGTCGAGCTGTTCGCCGACAGCCCCCTGCCCGCCGCCGGGCTCGAGGTGGGCGACACGCTCCTCGCGCTCAATGACATCCCCGTGACCTCGGCCCAGGACCTGATCACGCGCCTGAACACCGAGCACGAGCTGGGCGAGACGGTGCGCCTGAGCATCGCCCGCGACACATCGCTGGCGCTGGAGAGCTTCGGGCGGGAGGTGCAGCTGTGGAGCCCCGGACGCCGTCTTGCCCGGCTCTCCCTTGGCCCGCTGCTGCAGTACGAATCCAGTCTCAGCCCCGCCCGCACCCAGTTGGCCATCGGCGATCTGTGGCTGTTCTCGCTCTTCCGTTACCGCCACGAGGAAGGCGAGAAGGAGTACAGCCTGTTCAGCCTGTTCCGCTTCGCCACCGGCTATGGCGAGCTGGTGGAGGAAGAGCAGCCATGAGCGCCGTCGTTCGCCTGCCGAGCGCGCTGTTCGCAGCCCTGCTGCTGGCCAGCCCCGCGCAGGCCCAGCCCAATCACGTGGCCTCGGAAATTGCCCTGGGCGAGTGGCCCGACGATGTGCTGCGCGAGGACATGGACGGCGACGCCCGTCTGGACCTGATCGTGCCGCACTGGAGCGCGGAGGCCGGACGCGAGCTGCTGATCTATCTGCAGGACGCCGGCGGCCACTTCCCGGCCGAGCCCTCGCGCCGCGTGGAGATCAAGCCCGAGATCATCGCCTTCGCACTGGCCGACCTGCGCCCGGAGCCCGGCCGCGAGCTGCTGCTGTTCGCGGGCACCGGCGTGTTCAGTCTCTCCTCCGCCATTGCCAGCTACACCGACAATCTGCGCCCGTTGTTCGACTGGCCGCTGGCCGCCTCGGTGCCCGACCGCCGCCGCGTGCTCTACCTGCCCGGCCTGCCGGACATGAACGGCGACGGCCATGCCGACCTGCTGCTGCCGGGCCGCGACGACTATGGCCTGTTCCTGGGGGGGCCGGACGAGCAGTTCACTCTCGCGCACCGCTTCAGCACGATCAATCAGGAACTGGACCCGGGCGAGGTGCCGCTGGGCGGCGCGCGGCTCGACACGCAACTGGCGATCAACGAGCGCCAGGGCATCGTGCTCAATGTGCGCGCGCTGGGGGCGAGTGCCTTCGAGGGCTTCCTGTCGTCCTGGCAGGACAGCGACACCACCACGCTGCTGGAGGCCGAGCACTGGCAGCCGGCGGCGGTGGCCGCCCGCATGAACGACGACGCCCTGCAGGACATCGTGTTCATGAACATCGGCAATGACCTCTACGGCCAGATCAACATCCTGCAGCAGAGAGCCGACGGCGGCTTCGCGGCCACGCCGGACTGGCGCGGACCCATCGATACACGGGGCGACATCCGCCTGCTGGACGTCAACGGCGATGGCCGCCAGGATGTGCTGCGCACAGTCGACAATTCCAACGAGTGGACGGTGCAGTTCTACCTCAACAAGAACGGCAGTTTCCGCCTCGACCAGCCGGACCAGGTCATGCGCTTCTCCGGCTACGACCTGACTCTGAGCGTCACCGACATCGCCGGGGACGCGCGGCCCGCGCTGAGCATCAGCTATTACACGATTCCCGTGGTCAATGCGGTGCGCAATGCCAGCATCGTGCGCTCGCAGCTGCTGTACGCCGCTGGCAGCACCCCCGGCGAAGTCTTCAGCGCGAGACCGGCGTTCCGACTCGACGAGAACTTCTCCGCCGAGGCCGTGCGCGGCCTGTCCGAGCAGATCGACCTGCAGACCGACCTGGATGGCGACGGCCGTCGCGACGCCATCGCCCTGGCCCCCGACGGCACGCTGACGGCCCGCGCCATCGACGCCGGATTGCAGTTCGCCGCAACGCCCTTCTGGCAGTACGTGCCCACCCGAGCGGTGCTGCGCTTCGATGTGCAGGACATGAACGGCGACGGCGTGGCCGATCTGCTGCTGTATCACTCCACCGCCATGACCCTGCTGGTATCGACACCATGACGCTGCTGACCCGCCTGCTGCCGGCCCTGCTGTTGGCATTGTCTCTGCCCCCCATGGTGCTGGCGCAGGAGGGCGACACGCTGCCAGGCTATCGCAGCCTGCCCTTCACACTCCCGGCCGACACCGAGCGTCTGGTGCTGGTGGATGCGGACAAGGACGGTCTGACCGATGTACTGGCCGTGGCCCCGTCGCGCTTCAGCCTTTACTTCCAGCGCACGGCGGCGGGCGGTGGCTTTGATTTCGCCACTGCGGACACGGCCATCACACTGGAGGGCAGCAGCATCGGCTGGGAGCTGAGCGAGAACTACCCGGATGCGAGTGGCGCGAGCAGCTTCTCCCTGCTGGCGCTGGTGGACGGCAACCGCGTGCTGCAGTGGCCGATTCGCGAGCGCCAGTTCGCCGCTCCCATCGAAGTGCTGGGCGGGCTCAGTGCCTTTGCCGGCGCGGGGGTGAACCGCCTGCACTTCTCCCGTGACATGAATTCGGATGGTCTGGACGATCTGATCATCCCCGGCGCCGGCACGCTGCAGCTCTACATCCGCAATGCCGACGCCAGCTACCAGCCGCCGCTGGCGGTGCAGTCGGACATGCAGATCCGCACCAATCTGTTCGTGCGCCAGGGCATCGAGCGCGATGTCGGTCAGGCCCTGCGCATCCCGCTGGTGGCACTGCGCGATGTGAACAGCGATGGCCGGCCCGACCTGATCTCGGAAACTGAGGAGCGCTTCGATGTATTCCTGGCCAGCGGCAGTGGCGACTACTTCCCGCAGACGCCGAGCTATTTCGTCGACCGCCTGGAGATTCGGGAACGCCTGGGCAATTTCGACTTCGACCAGCTCGATTTCTCCAATCTCACCGGCATGCTGGCTCTGACCCACGAGGAGCTGCTGCAGGATGTCGATGGCGACGGCATCGATGACTTCGTGCTGCGCGAGGGCGGCAAGGTCTCGCTCTTCCCGGGCACCGCCACCGGCATGGACTTCAGTCAGCCGCGCCAGGTGCTGCGCTCCAGCGGCAATGTGCTCACCACCTTTCTGCACGACGAGAACGAGGACGGCCGGCCCGATCTGTGGCTGTGGCGCGTGGAGTCGATCTCGGTGGGCGATCTGTTCCTGTGGCTGGCCATCGCCGGCTCCGTCAATGTCGAGGCCTTCGTCTACCCCAACGAAGGCGACAGCTTTGCCCGTCGGCCGTCGCGCCAGCTGACGGTAGCGCTGAAATTCCCCTCCGCCGTGCGCATGCTCAGCTCTGCCGTGGACATTCGCGAGCAGGCGCGGGCACTGGAAGAGGCGACGATCCTGCCCACGACCATCGCGCAGATCGGCGGGGTGGAATCTACCCGCGACCTGCTGGTCCTGCTGGAGGATCAAGTGCAGGTGTTCATGGGCAGCATGGACCCGCCGCCCCAGGAGCCGGAGGATCAGTTCCTGGCGTCGCTGAACTACAGCCGCAGCCGCAACGAGTACGAGATCGACATCCGTCGCTTCATCGACGAATTCGAGATCGAGCAGAACAGCGAACTGCGCCGGGTCGAGGGGCGCACACCCGAGCACCGCCTCAGTCTGCCTGTCGCCATGCGCAACGGTGAGTTGCAGGTGGCCAGTCTCAATGGCGATGTCCACGACGACGTGTTCGTCTTTTTGCAGCGCGGCCGCGAGACGCTCAGCGGCCTGCTGCTGCTCTCGGAGCCCTGAGCAGGCGCGAGAGGATGGGCGCGCTCGACCAGGAAACCCGGGATCACGACCCCGACTGATCAGGGTCATCCCCCGCCCGGCAGCGCCCGGGCGTACAATCGCCGCCACCCTGGTCTGAAGAGGCACGCGCATGCCCAGCCGTCGTCATCTGTTTTCCCTGCAGTTCGCCTACGCCCTGCGCGAAAGTGTGCTGCGCGAGCCCTATACCCGGCAGCGCTTCGGCCAGGATGCCCTGGCGGGACTCACTGTCGGCATCATCGCCATCCCGCTGGCCATGGCGCTGGCCATCGCCAGTGGCGTCGCGCCGCAGTACGGCCTCTACACCGCCATCATCGCCGGCTTCCTGATCGCCCTGGCCGGAGGTTCGCGCTACAGCGTGTCCGGCTCCACGGCGGCCTTTGTCGTCATTCTCTACCCCATCGCCCAGTCCTGGGGCCTGGGCGGCCTGCTCGTGGCCACGATGATGTGCGGCGTCATCCTGGTGGGCATGGCGCTGCTGCGGCTGGGACGGCTGATTCAATACATTCCGGAGTCGGTGGTGCTGGGCTTCACCGCCGGCATCGCGGTGGTGATCGTGACGCTGCAGCTGAAGGACCTGTTCGGTCTGCCCATTGGGGTGATGCCCGAGCATTTCATCGACAAGCTGCAGGTGCTCGCCGAACAAGCCGGGGCGGTGCATCTGCCGAGTGTCGCTGTAGCGGCGCTGACACTAGCGGTGATGCCGCTGTGGCCGCGTCTGCGCTCGCCGGTGCCGGCGTACCTGCCGGCGGTCCTGCTGGCAAGTGTCGACGCCCTGCTGCTGGCAGGTGCGGGACAACCGGTGTAGACCATCGGCTTGCGCTTCAGCTACACACTGATGGATGGCAGCGCGGGCGCCGGCATTCCGCCCGTGCTGCCCGAGCTGCAATGGCCCTGGCTGCGCGAAGGCGCGGGAGGAGAGCCGACTCTATGGAGCTGGCAGGCAGTGCAGGCGCTGCTGCCGGCCGCTCTTGCCATGGCCATGCTAGGCGCCATCGAATCCCTGCTCTGCGCCGTGGTGCTCGACGGCATGAGCGGCAAGCGCCACAGCGCCAACAGCGAACTGCTGGGTCAGGGCCTCGGCAACATCGTCGCGCCCTTCTTCGGCGGCATCACCGCCACCGCAGCCATCGCCCGCTCGGCGGCGAACCTGCGCGCCGGCGCCCAGAGCCCGGTGGCCGCCATGATACATGCGCTGGTGGTGCTGCTGGCGCTGGTAGCCCTGAGCCGGCTGCTCAGCTACCTGCCCATGGCCGGCATGGCCGCGCTGCTGCTGATGGTGGCCTGGAACATGAGCGAGGCGCCCAAGGCGGTGCATCTGCTGCGCACGGCGCCAGGCAGCGATGTGCTGGTGTTCCTGACCTGCTTCAAGTTGACGGTGGTGTTCGACATGGTGATCGCCATCGGCACCGGCATGGTGCTCGCAGCGCTGCTGTTCATGAAGGAGATCGCCGACATGACCCGCGTGGCGGACATCAGCGAGAATCGCCGCCTGGTGAGCGAGCCGCCCCCGTCGGGGTGGTGCATTCTGAAGATCAGCGGCCCGCTGTTCTTCGCCGCGGCCGATCGTGTCTTCGGGGAAATCGCTGCGGGCTGCGGCGCGCGCAAAGGGATTGTGCTTTATCTCGACGGCGTGCCGATTCTGGATGCCGGCGGCCTGGCGGCGCTGGAGCGACTGATGGAGCGTTGCCGGGTGAGCGGCACACAACTGGTCCTGACCGACTTGCAGTTCCAGCCGCTCAAGACCCTGGCCCGCGCGGGGGTGCTGCCCATCCCCGGAGTGCTGCAGTTTGCGCAGACGCTGGGGGAGGGGCTGGAGTCAATCAGGGGGCGGTAACTCATTGCCTCCCTCCCCCGGCGCCGCACTGCGCAAGCGCCCCTCCCGCCGCAGCGACTCGCGCAGCACGTACTCGATCTGCCCGTTCAACGAGCGCAGATCGTCGTCGGCCCAGCGCTGCATGGCCTCCAGCACGGCAGGATTGATGCGTAGAGGGTAGGACTTGCGTTCACTCATCAGTACAGACTGCCCGCGTTCACCACCGGCTGGGTGGCCCTGTCAGAGCACAGCACCACCAGCAGATTGCTGACCATCTGGGCGCGGCGCTCGTTGTCCAGTTCCACCACGCCCTTGGCGCTGAGGGAATCAAGCGCCTGCTGCACCATGCCCACGGCACCGTCCACCAGGCGCTCGCGGGCGCTGATGATGGCTCCGGCCTGCTGGCGCTGCAGCATCGCGCCGGCGATCTCGGGCGCGTAGGCCAGGTGGCTGATGCGGGCCTCCAGCACCTCGATGCCGGCCTGGTTCAGGCGCTCCGCGAGTTGCTGCGCGAGGTCGTGAGAGATCTCGCTGGCGTGACTGCGCAAGGCGATGGGGTGCTCGGACGTCGGGTCGTAGGGATAGGCCGTGGCCATGGCGCGCAGCGCCGCTTCGGCCTGGATGTGCACGAAGCTCTCGTAGTCATCCACGTTGTAGACCGCCTCGGCGGAATCGAGCACCTTCCACACCACTACGGACGCGATCTCGATGGGGCTGCCCTCCAGCTCGTTCACCTTGAGCTTGCCGGACTCGAAGTTGCGCACTCGCAGCGACACCTTGCGCGGGCGGTAGAACGGGTTCTGGAAGCGCAGCCCCTGATCCTTGACCGTGCCGACATACTTGCCGAACAGACTGAGCACCGCGGATTGATTGGGCTCCACCATGAAGAAGCCCTTGTTGCAGAGCACGCAGCCAACGATGAGCCCCACGGCGCTGACCTGGCCGGCCAGGCTGCCGCCGCCCAGGGACGTGAGCAGCAGAGAGACAGCGTAGAAAAACACGACGATCAGGATGATGGCCATGGGAATGCCGGGCAGCGAGCCGATGTTGTTTTCTTTCATGAGCGGGGTCTCCTGTGGATGTCGCAACAATTAGATATCATTGTGATATCCAACAGCAAGCTCGCCTCGTCGCAAATTCGCCTCACGCGACGGCAGGATTCACCGCCGCGGGGCCGCTGGGGTATGCTTCCGCGCGCCCACTGCACGCCCCATTGGGTCGATGAATGAGCAAGACGATGTCCTGCTCGGCTTGGCACCCGTCCTGGCGGCTCAGGCCGACCCGTTCGCCGACCTGCAGCTGAGTGCGCAACGCGACGACAATGCCACGCGCGCCTTCCTCGACAGCGACAACGACGCGGACAGCAGCGCCGAGCTGACGCTTAGCGGAGGGCAGTTCTTCAAGTTGCAGCCCTCGCGCACCGGCACGCTCTTCGGTAGTGTGCAGTCCACGCGCTTCGCCGACTTGTCGGGCCTGCACAGCAATGTCATCACGCTGGGGGGGAGAGTCTGACGCAGAAGTTCGGCCTGGGCGCCTATGCGCCCGCCGTCGCGGCGCGCCTGAGCTGGAGCCATCACGACAGCCACAGCCAGACGCGGGACCGCGAGCTGCTGAGTCTGGAACTGGATTACAGCAAGCGGCTGACCCCGGCGTGGGCCGTGAGCGTCGGCACCGTGCTGGACGCCAGCCAGGGCCGGCATGACGCCCGGCGCCACGCCAGCCTGTTCAGCACGCGCAACGACATCTTCGATTTCAACCAGGCGGGGCTGCAGGCCAGCGCCGAATACAGCTTCGCGAATTACGCCACACTCACTGCAGCTTATCGCTGGACGTACGGCCACACGGTCTCCAGTGCACTGGCGCCCAATCCCGCGCTGCGCGAGCTGTCGCGCGCCCTCACGGTGGACAAGGCCGTGCGCCCGCCGCCCGGGCGTACCCAGGTGGCCTATGCGCTGCCCACGAAGACACAGGAATTCAGCCTGGATTACAGCCTGCCCTTCGGACGCAACAGTGCCGTGAGCGTGGGGCTGAGCCGACAGCTCATCGACGCAGATGGCGGGGTGGATTATCGCAACACGCGTCTGAGCCTGAGCCTCGTGCACATCCTGCGCTGAGCAGGCGGCGCGACCCGGGCCAAGGGACGCACGGCCGGTCAGCGGCGCGCTGCGTCCCAGGAGCAGGGAAGGCTCAGTTCTTGACGAACTTCAGCGTCATGCGGTCGCTCTCGCCGATCGCCAGATACTTCGCACGATCGGCATCACTCACGTCCTGCAGTGTCGGCGGCAGGTTCCACACCCCACCCGGATGATCCTTGGTGTCCAGCGGGTTGGCGTTGATCTCGGAGCGCGCCTCCAGCCGGAAGCCATTGGCCTGCATCAGGTCTATGATCTGCTGTTCCAGGATGTAGCCGCGGCCGGCCACGAAGGGCACGTCCGGGTCGTGACGGTGATCCACCAGACCGACCACCCCACCCGGTTTCAGCGCCGCGTGCCAGGCCTGCACCATGGCCTCGCCGTTGCCGCCCATCCAGTTGTGGGCATTGCGGAAATCGAGGATCACATCCACTGTGCCGGGCGCCGCCGGAATCTCTGCCGAGCGCGCCGGGATCAGCGTGCCGCCATTGGCGAGGTAGGGCGTGAGAATCTCGGTGTACCAGCCGCCGCCAGGGAACATCTCGACCACGGTGTGCGTGGGCTGCACGCCGAAGAACGTCAGCGTCTCGTAAGGGTGACGGTAGACATCGCGGGCCTTGTTGGCCTCGGAACGCTGCGGATTGTCGATGGCCATCATCAGCGCGTGATTGTGACCCTCCTGCGCCTGCGCGCCGATGCCGAGCGAACAGAGGCTCAACGCGACGAGTGCCAGTATCTTCTTCATGAGGTAATCTCCTGTGGCCCCTGCGGGCTTGCGTGGTTGTCGTGCCCGAGGCACGCAGGCAGAGACCCGCGCCCGCCCTGATTTCGTGCACACGGCAGCCACTGCGCTGCCGCTCATCGAGGAATACCGATGCAAGCCACACGTGTCACCCGCCCTGCCCGTCTGCTGGCCGGCCTGTTATGCCTGGCGGCGCTTCCCGCCCTGGCCCACGATGTCTCGCCCGTCGCGCGCGAGCGCATGCAGAACGGCGGCATCCTGGACTACATCTGGACCGGCGCGGTGCACATGCTCACCGGCTACGATCACCTGCTGTTCCTGTTCGGCGTCATGTTCTTCCTGACCCGCTTCATGGACATCCTGAAGTTCGTCACCGCCTTCACCCTAGGCCACACCATCACCCTGGTCTTCGCCACCTTCGCCGGCATCACGGCCGATCACTACCTCATCGATGCCGTCATCGCCGTCACCGTGATGTACAAGGGCTTCGAGAACCTGGACGGCTTCCGGCGCTGGATCGGCACGGCAGCGCCCCCCCTGCTGGCGATGGTGTTCAGCTTCGGATTGATTCACGGCTTCGGCCTCTCGGCCCGGCTGCAGGATCTGACGCTCGGCGATGAGAGCGGCCTGCTGGGCAAGATCCTGTTCTTCAATCTGGGCGTGGAGCTGGGCCAGATCGCGGCCCTGCTGGTGATGGGCGTGGTGATTCGCGCCTGGCAGCAGACGACCGTCTGGGAACCAGTCACCCGCGTCTGCAACGGGCTGCTGGTGTTCTTCGGTTTCCTGCTGCTGCTCTACCAGCTGCACGGCTATCTGCACGAGCAGGGCCATGTGCACGGCCCCGCCACCACGAGCGAGGCGGCCGGCGTGCCGCACAGTCACGACGGAGGGCCGCTGCATGTTCACTAGAGTGTTGTTCGCGATGGCGCTGCTGCTGGGCAGCACGAGCTTGAGTGCCCAGGACCTGCGCCTGGACGTGCTGGCCGATGGCACGCTGGTGTTCGGCGTGATCAGTCAGGCCGACGGCAGCCCCGCCGCCAATCTGCCGGTGAGCATCGCCCGCAGCGAGATCCCGGGCGCCGAGCTGGCTCAGGTTCAGACCGATGCCGTCGGCGTGTTTTCCTGGAACGGGGATGCCGAAACAGCCTACACCCTGCGTGCCGGCAGCGTGTCCGCCAGCGTCACCACTGGCACAGCCCCGCCCCAACCCTTCGAGTGGCCGCCGATCTACATCACCCTCGGCGCCCTGCTGCTCCTCTCCCTGATCCCCGCGCGGCTGCTGCGCCGCAAGGACCTGGATGGCGAGGCATAAGGCGCCTGCCTGAGCTGCAGGACCGTCTGCCGGCAGGGATGCCGGCAGCGAGCCTACAAGGATGTATCCACGGCGTGTCCTGCAGCTCAGGCAGGCGCATTGTGCCGTGTCGTCAAGGCAATCGCTTACGGCTGCCACGCATAACTGAACTTCGCGAACAGCGTCCGACTGCTCGTCTCGATGGAGTCGAGACTGTCATTCTGGAACCCCGCGTCCGAATACCCCAGGAAGAACAGCGTCTGCGCACTCAGCTTGTAGCTGTAGAGCAGCTGCGTCGTCAGCTCCTTCGAGCGCGACTGCACCGGGCGGATGTAGAGACTGCGATCGCGCTGCGTGTCCGAATGCTGCACGATGAAGCGCACGAAGCTGCGCACATTGAACTGCCAGGTGCTGCGCAGCTCGGTCAAGTCCGCGGTGAACAGCCGGCCGCCATCCACATCGAAGGTCTGGTGCGTGTGACTCAGGTCGAGCTGCAGATGGCGCCCCCACTGATAGTTGATCGAAGGCGTGTAGCGCCGCGAATCCCCCAGTCGCGTGTTGGCGAAATCCACGATGTCCTCGATGCGCACCAGCATGCGCACATACAGCTCGCTGCTCGGGCGCGCCGACACTGAGAGCTGGTTGAACTGCTCGTCGAAATAGAAACCGTTGTAATACGTCTTGCTGCCGCCGAAGAGGCCATTCACCTGGGACTGCAGCGGGCCGTCCATCTCCAGGAACACCTCGAACTCCTCTTCCAGTTCCAGCCCGGCCTGGTCGAAAGTGTTGTCCCAGTCCAGCGCAATCCGGATGCGGTCGAAGAAGCTGCCTGCCTCATAGCGCCAGGTGTGCCCCGCACGAATCGTGCTGCGCGTGTAGTCAACGCGGTTGATGAAGCCCATGTCGGCCCGAAAATCCTTGCCGAAGTCCACGTACTCCGCCCACAGATCCCAGCGCCTGTCGTTGTGCCGGTATTCCAGCAGCATCGTCTCGTCGCTCAGCCGGTCGTCCTGACCATAGCGTGTCTGCACGGCCAGCGGGTATTCGGACTGCGAGCGCAGCAGCTGCAGATTGATGACATCGCTGCCGCCCAGACGCCAGCGCCCGTCCACGCCCGCTACGGTGTTGCTGTAGTCACCGCCCGCGCGATGGGTCAGCACGGTGCCGATGCTGGAGTTCTGCAGCACATCCTGACGATAGCGCAGCACGGAGACATCGCTGCCCGTGCCGCCGAGGGATGCCACCGAGGAAGCGTCATTGGTGGGAATCATGAAGCTGGTGGTGGTGTCGCTGGCCTGCAACACGCCGTAAGAGTGCCGTCCGGCACGCCCGGTGAGTTTCACCCCGTAGTCGGGGTCGGCGATGTTGCGGGTGTGCACCAGGTTCAAGGGGCTGTTGAAGTAGTTCGCGCCATCCAGAAAGAACGTGCGTTTCTCGGGAAAGAAGAGCGAGAAGGTGTTGTTGATCTCCAGCTGCGCGCTGTCGGCCTCCACCTGGGAGAAGTCCGGGTTCAGCGTGGCATTGAGGTAGTTGTCCTGATTGATGCCCCAGCGCAGATCGGCACCGGCATCGGTGTCCGTATCCAGATCGCTCCAGCGGTCCACCGCCGGATTGGGACGCGTGCGCACGCCTGCGGCCGTCAGCGTGGGAATGATCTCCAGATTGCGCCCCGGCTGCACGCTCTCCAGGCCGCTGGCCTTGCTGTACTGGCAGACGAGACAGGAGACGTTGCGATCCTGCGGCACATTGGAGAAGCGGTAACGCCGGTCACGCGGATAATCGCGCACAAAGCGCACGCCCCAGGTCTTCAGCTGGCTGCCGCTGCGAAAGCGCAGCTGCTTGAAGGGAATCGCCATCTCGGTCACGTAGCCGGTGTCGGTGATCTGCCCGGCGCTGTCCCACAGGGCATTCCAGGACGCGTCCTCGTTGCCGGTGAGATCGTCATTGGTGGCGTCGTACTGCACGCCCAGCGGACTGACGATGAAGTCGAAGCTGCGGGCCTCGTCGTTGAAGGTGTCCAGCGAGACGCCAACGTAGTCCGTGCCACTGATCTGGTCCCGATCGCGGTAGAACGCGCGGATCTGCGAGGGGTCCGGGTCCTGCGCGATGAAGGCGACGTAGAGCGTCTCGCCATCCTCCATGATCAGCGCCTCGGTCTGCACCGCGGCGGGGATATTCTCGGAGGGCGAGAATTCGATGCCCAGGGTGACCCGGGTGGCAGAGGCCCACTCGGCGGGGTCCACCTCGCCGTCGATGACGGGCTGGACGCTGGTGCGTGGAATCGCGAAGTCGATGGCATCCTGAGCCTGCAGCACGGCAGCGGGCGACAGCCCTCCCACAGCGAGCAAAAGCGCGAGAAACAGACGGGAACGGCGGGCAACACGGGCAGGCAGGCGGGCAATGATCATGAACGGGAACTCTGGTGACGGATGTTTTTTTTGTGAGCGCAGGAGAGTAGCAATTCCTGCGCCATAAAAAAATCCTTGCAATACAGAGGGCTGTTCTCGTGAATTGGGCAAATGAGACCAGCGATGGTGAATTTGACCTGACCTGCATCCAAAGCCGGCACTCACGGCATCTACTGCTCAACATTCACCAAGGAGGACACAACGATGGGCAATGAACTCTGGCTGGCCATGCTGGCGATCGTAGTGACGGCAGTCTGCATCCTGACGCCGATCTATCTGCGCTATCTGCAACGCATCAAGGAACTGGACACCCTGGTCAAACTAGCCGAGGGCGGGCACGAGGGGAGGGTGGACATGCTGAGCCTGCTGCAACCGCCCCGCCCACCGCGCAACGACATGCGCCGCGGCCTTATCTTCCTGGCGGTGGGCATTCCTCTGGCGCTCGCCTTCGTCATCGATGGCACCTACATGATGGCCGTGCTGCTTGGCGGCATCCCGATTCTCGCGGGGCTCGGCTTCCTCGTGATGGCGAGACTGGACGCCGCCCGTGCCCAGGCCTGAGCCGCAGCAGCGCCAGCGCAAAGCTCGATGCCATGAGCGACGCTGACGACACCGTTCTGCTGCAACGGGCCATGCAGCACGACCGTGGCGCCTTTGCCGCGCTGGTGCTGCGGCATCAGGGGCGGGTGCGCGGCTTTCTGCGACGCCTGTGTCGCGATCATGCGCTGGCCGACGATCTGGCGCAGGAGTGCTTTCTGCTGGCCTGGCGCAAGCTGCCCGAGCTGCGGACACACAGCAGCCTGGGAGCCTGGCTGTGCAGCATTGCCTACCGCTGTTTCCTGCAGGCACTGCGCACTCGGGAACGGGAAGCGGCCTTGAATGCCTTGTACACGCAACCTTGCCAGAACGAAGCCGAGACGGCAGAGGCGGGCACCGAACTGCAGGCGCGCGACCTGGAACAGGCCATGGCGCTGCTGAATCCGCAGGAAGTCGCCGCGATCACCTTGCACTTCTCCCTCGGTCACTCGCACAGCGAGATCGCCGAGATTCTGGACTTGCCACTGGGCACCGTGAAATCCTTGCTCGCGCGTGCCCTGCCGAAATTGCGTGTACACCTGACCACGGACTCTGGAGTGCGGCATCATGACGAGCGATGAAATGACCGAACAGACACTGCTCGCGCTGCTCAGCGCACCGCTGCAGGTGCCGGATGAGGGGTTCACGCAACGCGTCATGCACTCTCTGCCGGCACTGACACCCGCTTCCCGGGAGGTGCTGTGGCCGGCCTGGCTGTTCGCTGTGGCGGGCGGGGCATGGCTTTGGCTGCAAGAGGGAATCGCCCTGCCGCCACAATGGCTGCAGTCGGCGCAGTCGCTGCGCGACCGGCTGCAAGCGCTCACCGGACAGCTCTCCGGCGTCGACCTCACCACGGTGCCGGAGCCGCCGCTCTGGATTCCCGTGGCGCTCGCGCTGGTGTTGCTGGTGACGCTGATGCAGCTCGTCGAGGACTGAGCAACCCTCAGGGCTGGGCGACGGGCACGTTGAAGCGCACTTCCAGATAGGTGACCGCGCCTTCCACGGCGGTGTACTGGTGCGGCGTGCCTTCCGGAATGAGGACGGCATCGCCTTTGCGCACACGCTGCGCCTGGCCTCCCTCGATCGTCCCGGGGGCCCCTTCCGCGGCACGCACCACCACGCCGCCGGTGACCAGCGTGCCCGCGCCCTCGAGGATGTAATGCAGCTCGGTGCCCGGCACATGCACGATGGCACCGGCCGGCTCCGTGCGTGTAATCAGGTTGATGCGGTACTGATCCGTGGTGGTGATTGTGGAGACACCCATGCCGGGGCGTGCCTGCAGGGCCTCGCGCAGCACCGTGGCAATCTGTGCCTCGGGCACGTAGAGAGCCGGCGGCACGGGTGTCTGGGCCGGGCTGCTGCTGGCCGCGAACAAGGCAAGCGCAAGCACGAATGGCGTTCTGGACATGACATTCTCCTTTCTCAGGATGTTGTGATTGTGGCCGAACTATACGCAGCGACGCACAAAAAGTCACAAATTGATCAGTCTTGCGCCGCTATACTCCGGGGTTTTCAACCGTACGGGCTTCAATGATGACACGCCGCATTCCATGTTCCCTTGCCACGCTCTCGGCCCTCGCCCTGGTGCTGAGTCTTTCCGGCACTGCCAGCGCTCAGGCGCCCGCCGGCGAAGACACCACCATCGTCTACCCCGCTGACTACTTCACCGAATACGCGCCCATCACTGCCAAGGACATGGTCGACCGCATTCCCGGCGCCGGCAATGCCTCGGGCGGCGGGGGCGGGGGCGGACCGCGCGGGGGCGGCAATCCCGGCGCGGGAGGCCGCGGCCTGGGGGGCGGCGGCGGCGACAATCAGGTGCTGATCAACGGCAAGCGCACCGCCGGCAAGGACAACGACACCAATGCCATGCTGACGCGCATCAATGCCTCGCAGGTGGATCGCATCGAACTGATCCGCGGCACCAGCGGCTCACTGGATGTGCGCGGCGGCGCGCAGGTCATCAACGTGGTGCTGTTCGAGGAGCTCTCCAACACCAGCATCTCCTACGAAGCCAACATGGACCGCTATGCCGACCACCAGACCGAGCCGGGCGGATCGCTCTCCGTGAGCGGCCAGAACGGCGCGCTGAACTACCTGTTCTCGGTGCAGGCCGAGCCTCGCTACGACCACTACGTCAGCAAGGAAAACAGCATCCTGGGCAATTTCCAGCCCAACGACATCATCCGCGAGGACCGCATCCGCGAGCAGACGGATTACCGCTTCACCACCAACCTCGGCTATGACGTCTCGGCCAACAGCAGCATTCGCTTGAATGCCCTCTACGGCAACAGCGACAGCGAGACCGCGCTGGATCGCGTCACCACCAATCTGCGCGTGCGCCCCAACACGCTGAGCTACGAGCGCGAAGACACGCCGGGCGAGAACAGCAACTGGGAAGTGGGCGGCGACTACGAGTGGCTGCGCAACAATGGCGACCGCTTCAAGGTGCTGTTCATCACCAACGAGCGCGACCAGGGCACCGTGCGCGAGCGCTACCGCGTGAATGCCGATGGCAGCGAGACCAAGAACCTGTTCCTGGATTCAGGCAGCGTGGCCCAGGAGCGCATCGTGCGCAGTTCCTATACCACCGCGCTCGCGGCCGGTCAGGACATCGAGTTCGGCCTGGAGCGTGCGCAGACCATCCTGGATTCGTCCCTGCGCCTCGGGACGCTGAGCAGCACCGGCATTCCCTCGGCTGCCTTCGGCGGCCTGGTGCCGCAGAACGTCGCCAACAGCAACACCAAGGTGGAAGAGATTCGCTACGAACCCTTCGCCATCCACAACTGGCAGATCAATTCGCGCATGTCGCTGGAAAGCTCGCTGGTCTACGAGACCTCGGAACTGACCCAGAGCGGCGACGTGAACAAGTCCCGCGATTTCGACTTCTGGAAACCGAAGCTCGACTACCGTTTCGACGTGACACCGACGTTCCAGCTGCGCGGCATGGTGGAATTCGATGTGAGGCAGTTGAGCTTCTCGGACTTCGTGGCCTCGGGTGACAACGACGACAACGACATGAACACCGAGGCCGGCAACGCGAACCTCGAGCCGGAAACCTGGATCAACGCCGATTTCGACGCCCAGTACCGCCTGCCCGACGACATCGGCGTGGTGAGTGCGCGCGTGAACTTCATGCGCCATTTCGACAAGATCGAGCGCATCGACGTCTCCACCCCCACCACGCTGGCAGCCACCAATGGCAACATCGGCGACGGCGACATGTGGCAGCTGATCCTGCGTTCCAGCATCCGCATGAAGATGATCGACATGCCCAATCTGCTGGTGACCGCCAACTTCACTGTGCGCGACTCCAAGATCAAGGACCCTTTCCTTGGCATCGACCGCCGATTCACCAACTATGAGCGCGGCCGCCTGGAACTGGGCTTCCGCCACGACCTGCCGCAGTGGCGCATGAACTACGGCTTGAGCTGGAACAACCGCTTCGATGGCAACATCAAGCGCTACGACCTGGAGGACATCGAGCTGACGGCTGGCGACCCCATGGTGATGGCCTTCGTGGAATACATCGCCTTCGGCAGCACCACCATTCGCTTCGATGTGCGCAATGCCACCGACAACCTGCAATGCCGCGAGCGGCAGCGTTTCGTCGGCCGCATCAGCGCCAACATCCTGGAAGAGATCGAGGATCAGTGCGGCGGCTCCGGCCGCGTGCTGGCCTTGAAGATCAACGGCACGTTCTGAGCCTTCTGTTCGGGCGCCGGGGCTGCGGCCTCAGCGCTCGCGCAGCACCCGGCTGTTGTAGAAGCCGATGAACACACCCACCTGCACCACCCCGCACAGCACGAACACCGCCCGCGCCCCCGCCACGTCCGCCAGCAGCCCCGAGCCGAAAAGAGCCAGTGGCACACCGATCTTGAAGATCGACCCGGTCATGCCGCTGACGCGCCCCATCAGTGGCGCCGCCGTGGTCTCATGGCGATAGGCCCAGATGCAGATGTTCTGCAGGGTCGTCATGAAACCGCAGCAGAACATCGCCACACCCACCGTCCACGCCGCGCTGGAGATCCCGGTGAGCGAATAGGTCAGCGTCAGCACCACCAGGCTCAGGGCCAGGCAGGTGCCCAGTCCCAGCGCGGCGCGCAGCCGTTCGGCCGACAGACTGCCCATGAGCCCGCCGACTCCGGCGCAGGAGAGCACGATGCCCACCTGCGCCGTGCTCCACAGCAGCTCATCCTTGACGTGGAAGATGATCATCAGCTCGAAGCTGATGGCCGTGGCGTTGAAGAAGGACACGAACCAGGTCAGCACCCACAGCGGCTGATTGGCACGCAACTCCCGCCAGCCCTCGCGCAGTTCCTGCCAGAAGCGCCGCTGGCTCGCCGGCACGGGCGTTTCCTGCAGCTGCAGACGCGGGAGCACCAGCAGCGCCGCCAGGTACATCAGCGCCGTGATCAGCAGCCCGTAGTAAAGGCTGGACAGGAACAGGATGGCGCCCGAGATGGCCGGCCCCATCACCTGCATGAGGGTCTGGATGAAGGTGAACTTGGCATTGGCCGAGGTCATCATGGCGGTGGGCAGCGCCCACTTCACGCTGCTGATGCGGGCATTGATGTAGCCGTAGCTCAGCATCATCAACATGAAGCCGGCGGCGTAGAACACCTGATGCGACGGTGGCCCCAGCTGCGCATAGGCGAACAGGCCGAACAGCAGCAGCATCTGCAGCGCCACGGACCAGAGCATCCAGCGCTTCTTGTCCGCCCGGTCCACGAACACGCCGATGAACAGGCCGAACAGCAGGATGGGCAGGAACTGCAGCGCCCGCATGCTGCCCATGGCCACCGAGGACTGGGTGAGCTCGTAGATGATCAGCGGCAGAGCCAGCTCGTACACTCGCCCGCCGAAACTCAGCAGGAAGCCGGTGGAGAGCAGGATCACGAAGTTGCGGTTCTTCCAGATGCTGGCGGGTGATGAGGCAGTCATGGGGCGTGCGACAGGACTCTTGCAGTCAACGACATTGCCGGGCAGTCTGGGCCCGGCGTGCCAGGCTTGCAAGCGGGAGTACACGACCCCGGTCTGGTCAATTTATAATCAAACCCTCGCTTCCCTGAGCACCTGCCCATGTCCAGACCCCATTCCCGCCGTTCCAGCGGCAATGTGCCCTCCACGCCTGTCACGCGCCGACGTTTCGTGCAGGCACTGGGCACTGCCGGGCTGCTGCTGGGCAGCGGCACACGCCTGCAGGCGGCAAGCGGCAGCCTGCCCGCGCCGGACGTGCTGCGCGGCACCGAGTTCGATCTGGTGATCGAGGAGACGTCCCTCAATCTGACTGGCAGGACACGGCGGGCCACCACCATCAACGGCAGCTTTCCCGCACCGACGCTGGTGTGGCGCGAAGGGGACACCGTCACCCTGCGCGTGCACAACCGCCTGCGCGAGGATACCTCCATCCACTGGCACGGCATCATCCTGCCCTACGAAATGGACGGCGTGCCCGGCCTGAGCTTCGCCGGCATCGCCGCGGGCACCACGTTCACCTACTCCTTCACGGTGCAGCAGCACGGCACGTACTGGTATCACTCCCACACGGGCGACCAGAAGGTCACCGGCATGTACGGCGCGCTGATCATCGAGCCCCGCGGCGGCGAGCACCTGCAGGCCGAACGCGACTACGTCGTGCAGCTGTCCGACTGGTCCGACACCGACATGCTGCGCGTGTTTCGCAGCCTCAAGCAGCAGAGCGATGTCTACAACCTGAACAAGCCCACGTTCGGCGACTTCCTGCGCGACGTGCGCAGCACGGGCCTGGACGAGGCGCTGACTCGCCGCGCCATGTGGCAGCAGATGCGCATGAACCCCACGGATCTCGCCGATGTCTCCGGCGCCGTGCTGAACTTCCTGCTCAATGGCCGTACGTCAGGACAGCCCTGGACCGGCCTCTTCGCACCCGGCGAGCGCGTGCGCCTGCGCTTCATCAACGCGGCGGGCAATTCGATCTACGACGTGCGCATCCCAGGCGTGCCCATGACTCTGGTGCAGGCCGATGGCATCGACGTGCAGCCGGTGCAGATCGACGAATTCCGCTTCGGGCCTGGCGAGACTTATGACGTGATCGTGCAGCCGGACACCGAGGCCTGCACCCTGTTCGCCCAGACCATCGAGCGCAGCGGCTTTGCCTGCGGCTTCCTGGCCACGGCAGAGGGACTGCGCGCAGCGGTGCCTGAGCCCGACCCGGTGCAATGGCTGGAGATGAGCGACATGATGGGCAGCATGGACCACAGCGCTCACGCTGCCGCGCCAGCAGTCGACCACAGCGCGCATCAGATGCCGGCCTCGGCGCTGGCCGTGCCCTCGCAGCAGGTGCGCCATGCGAGCAGCGAATTCGGGCCCGGCGTGGACATGCGGGTGGACATGCCGCGCACCACCCTGGATGACCCGGGCGTGGGCCTGCGCGGCAACGGCCGCCGCGTGCTCACCCCTCTCGACGTGCGAGCCCTGCACGGGCCCTGGGACACGCGAGCGCCCGAGCGCGAGATCGAGCTGCATCTGACCGGCAACATGGAACGCTACACCTGGTCCATCGACGGCCTTGCCTTCAACGACAGCTCGCCCGTGCACATGCGCGCCGGTGAGCGCATCCGGGTGATCCTGCACAACGACACCATGATGACCCACCCCATGCACCTGCACGGCATGTGGAGCGATCTGGAGACGCCCGAGGGCGAGTTCCTCACGCGGCGTCACACGGTGCTGATCCATCCGGCCCAGCGCCTGAGTTTCCTCACCACGCCCGAGGAACTGGGACGCTGGGCCTGGCACTGCCACATCATGTTCCACATGGACGCCGGCATGTTCCGCGAAGTGGTGGTGACCGCATGAAAGGACGACTCCTGCACGCACTTCTGCGGGCGGCCGTGCTGCTGCCTGGACTGACGCTGGCCCAGCCCCCCGCCGATCCGCACGCCGGGCATGTGATGCCCGCTGCACCTGCTCCCGCAGACGCGCACGCCGCGCACGCGATGCCCGCACCAACGGCCGTCGACCACTCCCAGCATGCCATGCCGGCCGCAACGGCTGCCGATCCGCATGCCGGGCCTGTGATCCCGACCCCGGCTGCAGTGGATCATTCGCAGCACGTCATGCCGGCCGCGACCACGGGCGCCTTGCCGCCAGGCACGCGCGATCCGCACGCCTATGCCAACGGCCACGCGGTGGGCAGTGGCGCCTTTGCCCTGCCTGGCGGCCACGCCGCACACATGCAATCCCACGTCAACAACGCTGCCATCGTGCTCGACCGGCTGGAAACCGCCGACACCGACGCCGGCCGCCGCAATCACCTCGCCATCGACGCCTGGTATGGTCAGGACTTCGCCCGCTGGTGGCTGCTGTCCGACGTGGAGCAAGAGGAGGGCGAGCAAGTGCAGGCCAGCACCGAACTGCTGGCCTCACGGGCGATCAGCAGCTACTGGGATGTCGTGGGCGGCGTGCAGCTGGACACGGGCGACGCCACGCGCTCCTGGCTGAGCACAGGGCTGCGCGGCCTGGCGCCCTACTGGTTCGAGGTGGATGCGCGTCTGCTGCTGGGGGAGTCCGGGCAGAGCGCCCTGCAACTGGAGGCGGAATACGAGCTGCGCCTCACACAGAAACTCGTGCTGCAGCCGGTGGCGGAACTGGCCTGGCACGGTCGCACGCTGCGCGCGCAAGGCGAAGGCAAGGGGCTGGCCGAGACCCGCCTGGGCCTGCGACTGCGTCACGAGTTCACGCCGCAGTTCGCCCCCTATCTGGGCGTGGAACAACGGCGCGACTTCGGCACCACGGCCGAGCTGACGCGCGCTGCCGGACTGAGCACGCGCGACACCCAGGTGGTCTTCGGCCTGCGCCTGTGGTTCTGAGCCGCCGCTGCGCTAACGCAGCAGTGGCAGCAGCGAGACCAGCAAGAGGACGGCCATCAGCCGATTGAAATGCAGCAGGCGCCGGCCGTGCTGCAGCCAATCCTTGAGCGCCACCCCGCCGACATTCCACAGGCAGGTCAGTGGCAGCCCCACCAGCGCGAAAGTCACCCCGATCAGCAGGGTGCTCACCAGCATCTGCTGCGGATTCACGTACGTCGCCAGACCGGTGATCAGCATCAGCCAGGCCTTCGGGTTCACCCACTGGAACAGCGCCGCCTGCAGGAAACTCAGCGGTCGCGCCTCGGCCCCCTCGCCCAGCGCTGCCGCGCGCGGACGCAGCAACTGCACCGCCATCCACACCAGGAACCCGCCACCGCCCAGCTTCAGCAGGGCGATGCTCAGGGGCCAGGCGCTGAACATCTGCCCCAGCCCCAGCGCGATCGCCAGCAACAGCACCTGACAGCCCATGGTGATGCCCAGGATATGGGGCAGCGAGCGCCGGAAGCCGAAATTGGCGCCGGCCGTCAGCAGCATCAGATTGTTGGGACCCGGCGTGCCCACCATGGCGATCACGAACAGGGCAACAGGGATTAGTTGGTCGAAAGTCATGCATTGCTCCTTGAATGGCGCCTATCCTGCAGGCACACTCCCGGGCAGTACAGAGTCACATTTCCTCAATTGTGGCAGTACAGTTTCCCTCTGGAGCCAGCCCATGATCTACCAGCAACTCGCCGAGCGCCTGCACACCCTGATCCGCGACGAGGTCTACCCGGTCGGCAGCGCCCTGCCGGGGGTGCGTCGTCTCAGCGCGCAGCATGGGGTGAGCGTGTCCACCGCCGTGAACGCCTGTCAGGAACTGGAGAAGCGCGGCGTGCTGGAGGCGCGGCCACGCTCGGGCTTCTATGTGCGCCAGGCGCCCGCCCTGCGGGAACCGCCGCGCCAGAGTCTGCCCGCACGCGCGCCGCGGGCCGTCACCGGCCAGGAACGGGTGCTGCGCCTGCTGCAGGCGGTGAACGATCCCGCCATCGTCAATCTGGGCGCCGCCGTGCCGAACCCGGACTTGATGCCGGCCGCCGCCATCGAGCGCGCGTTTCGCAGCGTGCTGCGCAGCCAGCGCCGGCGCTGCGTGGGTTACGAGTTTCCGCCCGGCTCCCCCGAGCTGCGCAGCCAGATCGCGCGCCGGCTGACTACCTTGCAATGCGCCGTGCGGCCGGACGATGTGCTCATCACCAACAGCTGTCAGGAGTCCATCAGCATCGCGCTGCGGCTGCTGACACGGCCCGGCGACACGGTGGCGCTGGAGTCGCCCACCTATTACGGCCTGCTGCAGGTGATCGAGGCGCTGGGCCTGAAGGCGCTGGAGATTCCCACCGACCCGGTGCAGGGCGTGTCGGTGGAAGCGCTGGACGACGCTCTGGGGCGCTGGCCCATCGCCGCGTGCGTGTTGATCCCCAATTTCTCCAACCCGCTCGGCGTGTGCCTCACGGACGCGCGCAAGCAGCAGGTGCTGGCGGTGCTGAACCGGCACGGGGTGCCCCTGGTGGAGGATGACATTTACGGCGATCTGCCCCTCGCCGGCCCGCGGCCGCGCCCGATCAAGTCATGGGATACGAACGGTCTGGTCCATTACTGCGGTTCCTCGTCGAAGACGCTCTCGGCCGGTCTGCGCGTGGGCTGGCTGGTGCCGGGCAATGCACGTCGGCAGGAAGGCCCGAGCGCCGACTACCTGCAGTACATGAACACCGTGGCCGTCGGCACCCCCTCACAGCTGGCACTCGCCCACTATCTGCAGCACGGGCATTACGAGCGCTATCTGCGCAAGGTCTGCGCAGAACATGCTCTGGCGGTGGCCCGCATGACGGATCGGGTCACCCGCCTGTTTCCGCCGCAGACGCGCGTGTCGCGCCCGGCGGGCGGCTTCGTGCTGTGGGTGGAACTGCCCGGCGCGGTGGACACGACAGACTTGATGGAACAGGCCCTGGCGCGCGGCATCAGCTTCGCACCCGGGGCGCTGTTCTCGGCCTCGGGCAAGTACGGCCACTGTCTGCGGTTGAATTGTGCCGTGCACTGGGATGCGCGGGTGGAGCGGGCGCTGGGGGGATTGGCGGGGCTGCTTTGACGCGCTGGTTCGCCTGCAAGCAGGCTCCTACCGTTTTGCCTGCAAGCAGGCTCCCACCGCAAATGAAAAAAGGCCGGAGCCAGCGCACTTGGCGCTCGCTCCGGCCTCTGGTTCAGACCTCAGACGGTGCGCTTACGCGCCCGGCTGCCAGTCCAGAGACATCCAGAACTGACGGCCCCACGGGCTGGAGAGACGTGACTCGAAGCCACCGATCATCGGCAGACGCTGCGGGCGTGTGTCGAACAGGTTGGACACACCGGCGCTCAGCGTGATGGTGCTGTCGAAGTACTGATCGAATGTGTAGGCGTACTGCACATTCGTGATCGTCTCGGACTCGATCAGACGGTCTGCCTTCCAGCCATCGCCGTAACGGTCAGTCACGCGGTCGTCAAACAGCACGTGGTGACGGTAGTTGGCGGAGAGGCTCGCACTGTGGTTGTCCATGAACCAGTTCAGACGCACGCTGCCCTTGAGCTTGGGCAGAGGGGGTACCACGCCGGTCTGCGCATTCTGGAAGCCCAGCGCATCGGTCAGTACACCCACGTTGTCTTCGTACTGGTAGTTGGTGAAGTAGGACATTTCCGCCGTGGTGGTGAAAGAACCCCAGTTGGCTGTGTCATAGGAGTAACGCGCCTTGAAGTCGACCAGGTCGATGTACACGGACGCGATGTTCTGGGCCTGTCTGAAGATGGTGTCCACAGACATGTCCAGCGGGTCACGCACTACCGGGTTGCCGGCTCGACCAGCGATGGAACGCAGGTAGGCATCCGCCGCGGCGCGGTCGGCAGAGCCGACAGTCGGACGGTAGGTAGCGGCACTGCGACCGGTAGCGGCCAGGAACTCACGGAACTGGTCATACACCGTGTCGGTATCATCCAGCGTGCGGATGCGGTCGATGTAGGACACTTCCTGGTAGTCCAGGCTGATGCTCAGGTCTTCGATGGCTTCCCAGGTCACACCGATGTTGCGGATCACGGAGGTTTCCGGACGCAGGTTCGGGTTACCGGCCTGACAGGTGGAGGAACCGATCAGAGACGCATTGAAGAACGGGTCGGTACCGGAGAAGGCCTCACCGCAGAGCTCGTTCGGAATGAACGGACGGGCCTGTTCAGGCGTGGGAGCCAGGAAGCTCTCGCCCCATGAGGCACGCAGCGCCAGGCCTTCCATCGCTTCCCAGCGCAGGGCGACCTTCGGAGTGGTGGACTCAATGCCGAAATCGGTGAACTGCTCGTGACGCACTGCTGCCTGCATGGCCAGGGACTCGAGGATGGGCACTTCCACTTCCAGGAACACGGCGCGGGTTTCCGAGTAGTACTCGGCGTCCTTGCGTACCGGCGTGGTGATGTCCACGTTGTAGTTCAGGCCGATTTCAGACAGCGGGTTCGCGAACGTCGCGGTGGTCACGTCGCGCCACTGGTAACCCGTCGCCATGGAGACAGCACCAGCAGGCACGTCGAACAACTCACCGGTGATGGTGACTTCGGCGATGTCCAGGTAGTCGCGGCTGGTAGTCTTGGCATGGTCTTCGTACAGCCAGTTCAGCACTTCCTTGCTGTTGTTGGTGCGGCCTTCACGGTACAGCGGTGAGCGCGGATCGGCGCTGCCGAAGGGGTTGAACCAGCCATTGCCGTTCGGGCCGCCCTTGCCCATCAGGGCCAGTTGCAGCCTGGACAGGTGGAGCATGTCACGGTTGTTGCGGTTGAAGACCTTGCGCTCCTGCTGACTGTAGTAGGCATAGCCTGTCCAGGTGTCACTCAGATCGAAGCGGGCACCCAGCTTCAGACGGTTGGAGCTGGTGTCAGTGCCGCCCGTGGTTTCACCGAACTCGGAGATGAAGTCGGGCATCGTGCCCAGACCGGCGAACGGACGCCACAGATAGGGCACCACGTCGAAGCCGTAGGTGTTGGCCGGGTGGCTGGCCGGAATGAACAGCACGTTGCGGTTGTTCGGGTTCAGGGCCGTGACCACACCCTTGGTGGACTCGTCCGCCAGGTAGTTCCAGTTGCCGGTGAACTCCAGCTGCAGCCAGTCAGTGGCCTCATAGGTGAGGTTCTGGTACAGGTTGTACTCGTTCATGCCACGGGCATAGGGGTAGGTGTTGGTGTAGTTGTACCAGCAGGTCACGTTGGCACCCGTGCCCACGATCACGCCGCTGGGGGTGTTGCCCTTCTGGGTACGGTCAGTAGCGCCCTGGTTGAAGGTACCGCAGCTCGGGTCGACCAGGTTGCCGCCGACGGTGCGGCCGCCATGCAGAGCGCCGGCCTTGGGCACGGCACCGGTGACACGACGGAAGGTGCCGGGGTTGCCGGAGCCGGAGGAGCCGTCAGCCATTTCCCACTCGCGCGGACGCTCGTAGTAGTTCAGACGGGTGCGCTTGCGTGCATCGAAGGCGCCCACGTAGTTGATGCCGTTGTCGAAGCTCTTGCCCCACAGGAAGGAGACGTTGCCTTCCTCGAAGCCGCCCTCGTCAGGGACCTGATAGAACGCGCGGGCACGGAAACCATCGAATTCCTTGATGGGGATCATGTTGACCACACCGGCCACCGCGTCGGAGCCGTACAGAGCCGAACCACCGTCAAGCACCACTTCCATGCGCTCGACCGCGATATCCGGGATCATGGCGGTGACCGAGGTGTCGATGCTGCGCACGCCGTCCGCGAGGGTCAGGGTGCTGTTCTCGCCGAGGCCGCGCAGGTTGAACGTGGTGCCGACGCCGCTCTGGGCTCCGTCAGCGTCACCGAGTACGTTCTGCACGGTGTTGGTGTTCTGCGTGAAGCTCAGGTCCCGGATGTAGCTGGCCATGCTGGGAGCGCCGGACTGATAGAGATCGTCCTGGTTGATGGTGGCTACGGGGGAGTTCTGCGCGAAGGCGCTGTTGCGGATGTAGGAGCCGGTGACGACCACTTCTTCCACTTCAGGATCCTGTGCCTGCTGGGCCAGGAGGCTCACCGGGCTGCAGATGGAGACTGCGATGCCCAGCTTGATCATGTTGCGAAGGTGATTCTTCTTGCTGACTGTTTGTGGATACAGCATTTACTTCCTCCAGATCTGTTTCATTTTTGTTGTAATGATCAGTCTGACACGCATGCTCCTCTGTGTGAGCCTGTCATGTCAGACCAGGATGCGTTTTCGTCTTTCCCTGTGCATCCGCTTGCTTTCCGTCGTTCCCTGTTGCACCTCGCGGATAGCGATGGCGAGGCGGCAGAAATTCGAGGTTGGCGTTGCTCACCCCCGCGTCAACAATCAGGGACGAAGTGACAATTTGCAACGACGAGGCGTCTTATACACCAGTTGAACGGACAGAAGCAAACACCGAACGCTTGTTCGACCTGCCGCAGACCAGGTCACGAAAATGGTGGGAATTTCAGTGGCATCGCAGGTCCTGCAAGCGTTCCAGAAGTTCCCGAATGTCGATCTGGTGCTCGCGACTGAGCGTGTCCACGTAAAGAATCTCGCTGCTATTGGGACCGGTGGCATGCCAGCGCCGAATGAAACGCGCGTTGTTGCTGCCTGCAAACACCGTGCAGGTGCGCACCCCCAGGGCGGCACCGATATGCTGACAGGCGGAGTCGTAGCCAATGAACTCGTCGCTGCGGGCGATCAGCGCCGCGATCTCCCCTACATCGCATTCGATGCCGAGCAGCCGCGCCTGGGGATCGGCGCCCGCCAGATCGCAGAAGCGCAGTTCCGCGGTGCCGTGGCCTGCCTCCCTGGCGCGCGCCAGGACATGGCGACTGCGGGCGGTCTCTTCCTCGCCGAAGCCCATGTCCAGCAGCACGAGCGTGTCGGGCTCCTGCAGCAGGCTCAGGACCAGCTGCGCCTCGAAGTCGCCCTCCACCCGCTTGCGCGGATTGCCGCCAACGCCAAAGTTGAGTGTCACCACCTTGCGCCTGCCGCCATGGGACTGCGCGCGGATGAAGCGCGCGGCGGCCTCGACGACTTCCTGGGCGAGCCAGACCTGAGGGTAGCAAGAGTCGCCCTGGCCCAGCACGGCGTCCATCCAGACATTGGTGAGCGCCGAGATGGAACCCTTGACGGGATAGCCGGACTTGCCGCGACTGTTGAAGAAGCGATACCAGCGGTCGGGCACCAGCGGCAGCACGCCCAGCTGGGTGAGGCGGGAATCCGGGTCGAACACCAGATACTCTCCCTCGTCCAGCCCCGCAAGTTCCTCCTGCACGGTATCCACCAGGTCCAGCCAGACGCTGAAGCGCTCCACCAGCCCGCCATGGCGGGCATAGTGCAGATCGCGCACCCGCAACCCGGACTCCGGCGCCATGATCTGCCGCAGCTTGGCGTTGCCGAGCACCACGAGTTCCGCGCCGGGCCAGACGTTCGCCAGACGCTGACAGATCACGCTGGTCACCGCCACATCCGCACCGATGGTGACGCGTGAGAGGATCAGGATCTTGCGGGGACGCAGGCCGCGCGGCAGGGGCAAGTCGGGGCTCAGTCGGGTGGACTCGATGCGCTGGTACAACTGTTCCTGGGTCTGCAGATGAAAGGCGTCGAGTCGCGCCCCCAGGCGCGCTCCTTCGGGCAGCGCCCGCAGAAAGGCGGTCACCTGGCAGATCAGGCGGTTATAGGTCTCGGTCTGCAGTTCCTCGAAGTCGTCACACAGCCGCTCGACGATCACGCCGAACAGCGTGCGCGCCGCAATCTGATTGAGCCCCTGATCACTGAAGTGCGTGGCCATCTCGCAGATCAGCCGGATGTAGTGCTCGTTGTACTCGTCGCTGTAGAAGTAGCGGTCCACAAAGCTGGCCGCGATGCGCTGCGCGAGCGAGCGCAACTGCTCGGGCGCCGGGGCGGGCTGCGCCTTGAGCGCCTCCCACTGCTGCTGGTACCAGGCGGGTTTCATGCGGGGCTCCTGACGCCTGCCGTCAGGCGCGTATGGTTCAGCACGACTTCCAGCACCTGCCCGGGCGTGATCTCCCGCATGCAGGCGTGATGGCCGAGAGGGCAGGTCTTCTTGTGACACGGCACGCAGGGCAGATCGCGCTGCAGCACCGTGGTGTGTTCCAGATTGGTGGCGGTGTAGCGGGCATTCGTCGGCCCCATCAGCACGATGTGCGGCACCTCGAAGGCCACGGCGTAATGCCGCGGCCCGGTGTCGTTGGTGATGAGCAGGTTGCAGCGCTTGATCAGCGGCTTGAGCTGGGCGAGGTCCACCTTCGCCGCCGCCGTGTTGATGATCTGCGCCTTGCTGGCACTGACGATGCTCTGGGCGATGCCTTCCTCGCCCGGCCCCACGAGCAACAGGAGCTTGCAGGGGAGACGCTCCTGCAGCAGTTCCGCCAGGCGGGCGAAATACTCTGGCGGCCAGCACTTCGAGGAACCGAAGCTGGCGCCAGGGTTCAGGCCGATCAGCAGATCGCCCTGCGCGACGCCCCAGGCCGCGAGCTGCACCAGCCCCTCTGCCTCATGCTGCGGCGACAGATACAGGCGGCTGCGCGGATGCGCCGGCAGTTCCAGATCGAGATGCCGGCACAGTTCCAGATAATAGGCCTGCATGGGCAGCGGCTTGTAGCGGCCACCCTCGCGCAACGGCTCCGGGCCGCCGGTCAGGAAATACTTGCGCAGATTGCGCCGGTAACCGTAGATGGCGGGCACACCGGCAAACTTGAAGCTCAGGAAGGAATGCGTGGTATTGGTCAGCAGCAGGCCGGTGTCCGGCCGCAGCGGGGCAAGGTCGGCGCGCAGCTTGCGCAGCCCTTGCAGGTCCTTGTCGCGGCAGTCGACGATATGGTCGAACCAGGGGCTGTCTTCCAGGATGCCGCGAGCGTAGGGCCGGATGCAGGCCGTGATGACAGCGTCGGGAAAATTCGCCCGCAGGCATTCGAACACGGGCGTGGCCATGACGATGTCGCCCACCCAGTTCGGGCAGCGCACCACCAGGCTCTTCACCGATCTCAGGGCAGGCAGCATGTTCGTCGCGGCGACCTGTTCCGACTCAGCTCTGATCCAGGGTGTAGGCGACGGCTTCCTTCTTCTTGCCGGCGGCCATCTGGGCGCGCTCTTCCTTGATGTAGTCGGAGCGCACGCCCATCACGTTGGAATAGCGGATGGTGTAGTGGATCAGGTCCCGCGCCATCAGCTCCTCGGACAGGTCGCGGTCATAGGCCACCAGATCGTCGCGCTCGCGCATCCAGGTGTCCTTGTCCATGGCCTCGACCTTGTCCACGAGATTGCGGTAGATGGGCGCACACTCCCAGTCGGTCTCGGCGTTCACGTACCAGTTGCAGAGCTTGGCCAGCTTGTCGAGGAACAGGTCATGTTCCTCGCCGAAGTTGAGGCAGGAACCGTCGAAGTAATTGCCCTTGCCGGCCATCTTGGACTCGTCGATGAGCGGCCTGGCGATCTCGTAGCCCGCCGTGCCCTTGAACGGGAAGAACAGTGCCCAGCGGAAGCGGCCCATCTTGACCTTGGCGCACAGGCGCAGGGTCTCCATGATTTCCTCACGTCCTTCGTAGGGCAGGCCGAACATGATGAAGGCCGAGCTGTGCAGGTCGTGGGCATGGGCCGCAGCGAAGGAGTTCTCGATCTGCTCGTTCTTCATGTAGCGGTGCAGCACCTCGCGGCGCACGCGGGGCGAGCCGCTTTCCAGCCCGAACTTGACGATGATGCAGCCGGCCTCCTTCAGCGCCTTCGCCGCCACTTCCTCGAAACAGTTCACATGACCGTTGACCACGAAGGGAATGCCAACCTGGTGACGCTTGTAGGCCTCGCAGAAATCGATCACGTACTGGGTGTTCAGCGTGAACAGGTCATCGTCGAAGATGAAGGTGTTGATCTCGGGGTTCTCGCGCGCCAGTTTCTTCAGGTCTTCCATCATCACGTCGATGGGGAAGTGGCGCAGGAAGTCCTTCAC